>Ga0256837_1000144_pt1 | contig 65428 bp, 79 predicted proteins | sample 4562384metaG_FD_185976 | JGI IMG/M metagenome (GOLD analysis project Ga0256837, IMG submission 185976) | Hydrothermal vent microbial communities from Guaymas Basin, Mexico - 4561-384 | ecosystem: Environmental > Aquatic > Marine > Hydrothermal vents | place: Mexico: Guaymas Basin | collected... | reverse complement strand
AGTATGAATTTATTATTTGCAAGAACAGATGTTGATGTTAAACCTAAAAAAGCTGAATTAGCTAAGATAGAGGCTAGTGTTGAAAAAGATGATAGTGTAATATTTTATTTTGATAAAGATAACCAGCATAAAGATTTACTAGAGATGCAAGATTATTTTGAAGCAAAAGGGAAAAGCTTTTATATGAGTGAAGTTAAATTTGGTCTTTCGGATAGTGAGTATATGTATCAAGTACATATTATGAACTAAGAGTTAAAGAGAAATTATGAGCAAAAAATTATTTATTGAAACATTGGGTTGTGCTATGAATACTCGTGATTCTGAACATATGATTGCAGAGTTAAGAGAGAAAGAGGGATATGAAACGACTCAAACTCTTGAGGAAGCCGACCTTATTTTGATAAATACTTGTTCTGTAAGAGAGAAGCCTGTTCATAAACTTTTTAGTGAACTTGGTGGTTTTAACAAGAAGAAAAAAGAGGGAGCTAAGATAGGTGTTTGTGGTTGTACTGCATCACATTTAGGCAAAGAGATAATCCAAAGAGCACCCTATGTAAACTTTGTCCTTGGTGCTAGAAATGTTTCTAAAATTAGTGAAGTTTTACATAAAGATAAAGCTGTTGAGATAGATATAAACTATGATGAAAGTGAATTTGCATTTAAAGATTTTCGCACATCACCTTATAAAGGGTTTATTAATATATCTATGGGTTGTGATAAATCTTGTACTTTTTGTATTGTCCCTAAAACCCGTGGAGAGGAAGTTTCTATTCCAGATGCTATTATTATCAATGAAGCTAAACGAATTGTTGATAGTGGAGCAAAAGAGATATTTCTTTTAGGTCAAAATGTAAATAATTATGGTCGCCGTTTTACAGGTGAGCATGAAAAAGTAAATTTTACAGAACTCCTTCGCCGTTTAAGTAAGATAGAAAAACTTGAACGTATCCGTTTTACATCGCCACACCCTTTTCATATGGATGATGAGTTTATAGAGGAGTTTGCGACTAACCCTAAAATTTGTAAATCTATGCATATGCCTCTACAAAGTGGTTCAACTAAAATCTTAAAAGATATGAAACGGGGATATTCTCGTGAATGGTTTATTAATCGTGTTGAAAAATTAAAATCTATGGCACCAGAAGCAACTATAAGTACGGATATTATTGTAGCTTTTCCAGGGGAGAGCGATGAAGATTTTTCAGATACTATTGCTATGATGAAAGAGGTTAAATTTGACCAAATTTTTTCATTTAAATATTCTTCACGTCCAGAAACAGAAGCACAATATTTTGAAGATGTTGTTGATGATGAGGTAGGTTCAGAGAGACTTTCCTATTTACAATCTTTAAACAATGAGATTATAGATAAAAAAAATGAAAGTTATGTTGGTAAAACATTTAGAGTCTATTTTGAAGCACTCAATAAAAATGCTTATGTTGCAGGAAGAAGTGATAATAATATTCTTATCCGAGTAAAAGGTTCAGAGGAGCTTTTAGGTAAATTTAAAGATGTGAAAATTACTGATTTTGGAAGAACTATCTTGACTGGCGAGATAGTTGCTTAAGAAATATTCTCGAGCTTTAGCTCTTATCGTAGTTCCTTTTTTAGGTTCACTTTTAATAAGAGCTATCTATATTACTAACAAAAAAAGGTTTTATGCTCCTAAAAATATAGGAGATAAACCTTTTATCATGGCATGTTGGCATGGAGAATTGCTTATGATTCCTTATGCTTATACATATTATAGAAAGACTCCCTCTGTTAAACTCCTTATCTCTGAACATTTTGATGGTAATCTTATAGCTAAAACATTAGGGTTTTTTAAATTTGGAACTATTAGAGGTTCCTCTACACGTGGTGGGGTGAAGGCTCTTTTAGAATCTATTAAAGAGCTGAGAAATGGGTATGACTTAGGTATAACTCCAGATGGTCCAAAAGGTCCAAAACATCAAGTTTCTGATGGTATTGTAATGATGGCAAAGAAAGCAGATGTTGAGATTGTTCTTGTTGAGATTAAAGCGAGTTCCTATTGGCAACTTAATAGCTGGGATAGTTTTATAATTCCAAAGCCTTTTGGAACAATAGAGTATTATATTAGTGAAAGAGTATCTTTAAATAATATAGCTCTTGATGATGCTAAGGTTTTAATTAAAGAGGGCTTATTAAAACATGAGCAGTAAACTTCTCTCTCTCATCGCTTTTTTAATTTTAATCTTTATGGTTTTATATGTTGTTTTAAATCCATCTTATCAAAAATCACTTCAAGCGAAATATTATTTTGAAACAGGAGAGTATAAAGAAGCATTAGTTCTTGCGAAGGAAGCTTTCTCTTTGGATGTATATAATCGAATGTCTTCAACTATTATGTCTCAATCTATTATCGCTTTAAAATATAAATCATATATTCGTGATGCTATAAAATATACAATGATGATTGAAGAGATAGTAAATCAAACAAATATTGCAGATAAAGATAGAGCAAAAATAAAAATTATATGTGAAATAATGGTAGATTCTTATAAAAAATTGGCACCAAGTGTTATAACAGATAAAGAGTTAGTAAATATTGCTAGTGGATATTATATAAAATTTGAGAATATTCTTGAAAAAGTTACTAGATAGAAAGAGAATTCAATTTTTAGAGTCTTTAGAGGAGTTGCGAGGTTACTCTGATTTGACTATTAAAAGTTATGATGAATCGATTAAAGAGGCATTAAAATATATAGAGATAGAGGAGATAAATTCTCAGCTTATTTTAAATCTAATGCCTTATAGAATTCATATAGTTAATCTTAATGCAAAAACTATATCTAAAAAATTAAGTGCAGTAAGAAGTTTTGTAACTTTTTTAAATGATAATAAAATAAAAACTATTTTAAAAGCTGATGATAGTGTTAAAGTTGCTAAAACTCTTCCAAAACCGATAGCACATAAGCATATTTTAGAAGCTTTGAGTAAGGCAGATGAGCAAGAATATCTTGTTGTTATCTTATTATATACATTAGGATTACGAATATCTGAACTTTCAAATTTAAAGTTAGAAGATATATCATCTTCATGGATAAGAGTTTTAGGAAAAGGGAATAAACATAGGGATATACCTTTGCTTAAAAGTACAAAAGATTTAATAGATAACTATTTAGAAAAAAATCATTCAAGAAAATTTCTTTTTGAAAAAAATAGAGGAAAATTAAGCGAAAATAGTTTAAGATATATTGTTACTAAAGTTTTTAAAAAAATAGCTTTAAAAGTTACTCCACATCAACTCCGTCATTCCTATGCAACTGCTCTTTTAAACAGTGGAGCGCCAATAGTAGATGTTAGTGAGTTGTTGGGTCACTCCTCTATGGCTACAACACAAATATATACAAAATTAGGAAGTGCATTGAAACAAAAAAATTATAATGAAGCACATCCATTAGCTGAGATGGATAGATAATGTTTGGTAAAATATTTGAATCTTTATATCTTAAAGTTTTTGTCAATATTATTGTAAGCAATACAAAAACAACTGTATATATAGAAAATATTTCAAATAATAAACATGTTAATAAAGTTGAAAATGTTTTTGAAACAACAGCACTAACAACTGAACTTGAACATTTTATTTTAAAATATATTGATGAATCTCCCTATTTTTATATATCTATACTCAACAGTTCTCATCATCAAGGAGCAATTCCTACCTGTTTAAAAAGTAAATATTTTTATTATGAAGATGTAAGTGAGAGTAAAATAGTTTGTATAGACAAAAAATGGAGTACATACACACCTAAAAAAGAGTTGTCTAGTTTAGAGATAAAATATAAAAAAATTGGACTTGATTTTATTTTTTCTCCATTTACTATTCTTTCAAGTTTTTTTAAAAAAGAGATTTTAAAGGATGTTGCTCTTTATATTTTATTGGAAGAACAAAATATCTCTCTTAGTATATTTCAAAATGGTGAACTTCTCTATTCTCAGTACTTAAATGTTGAAGATAGAGTGGAGGATGATGCAAATCTATTAACATATGATGTTGATTTAGATGATGGTGTTGATTTGGAAGATGTTGATGCACTTGAACATATAGATATGTTTGATGATTTTGCAGATATAGAAGATTTAGATGATATTGATGATATTGATGAGTTTTCAGATGCAAAAGATATAGACGATGATTTTTCCTCTTTTGAAGCTGAAGAAACTATAAGTAGTGACGGAGTAGGGGATGATACTTTTAGTGTTGATTATCAAAGATTTTCTTTAATTCAGAACTCTGTCAACTCTTTTTATAGTGATGAAAAATATGAAAGTGTTTTCCTTGAGAATATTTATATCGCAGATAGTACTGGAGTTGGTGCAGGTTTATCACAATATCTTGAAGAGGAGATGTTCTTAACAGTTCACTTTAGAGTTATAAATTTAGGAAGTGCATTGATGCAATCAGCACAAGAGGAGTTGAAATTATGAGATATAGTTTTATACAACCTCGTAAAAAAACAGTTTTAACTCAAGAGGTAAAACTGTTAATGGCTTTTTTTTCGATGACTATTTTTATGTTATTGAGTACCTATCTTTTTTTAGTATATAAAGATTACCGATTTATAAAAAATAGAGAAAATATAGTTCAAAAAAGATATGAATTAGATATATCGATTAGTAACTCTAAAAAAGAGATAATATATCTTAATGACGAAATAAGTTTATCACAAGATATATATAAACATAATAGTGTATTAAAAGAGTCTATTACAAATCTATTTGACCTTATTCCCAGTAGAATTACATTATCTGAAGCTTTATTACTTGAAAATGGTTTAGTTTTATATGGAATAACACCAAATAAAGATGTTTATAACTTTATGCTTCAAGCACCTCTTCGCTCAATCTTTGATAAAACATATACAAGTTTTTATCCTGCTGATAATGGTTGGATACGTTTTGTTTCTTCTAACTATATAGATGTTATTGATATGAAAGAAAAAAAGGATGAAGACGATGAGTAGTAGTATATCTCGCCCACATATTTATCTATTAATATTAGCTCTATTTTTATTACTTTTTGTATTGCTTTTTTCATTTAAGATTTTAATCCCTAAGGGAAAAGAGTATCGAATGTTAAGTAGTGAACTGAAGCAGGAGAGACGAAAACTAAGACAGTATCAAGATTTTAACGATGCAAAATTAGAGATAGTTAAGGAACTTCAAACAGAAAATAGAATTATTATTGAAGCTTTTGATAATAATTTTAATCCAAAAAAGTTTGAAAAAAAGTATAAAGAATATTTTTCACAACTGAAATTATCATCAGAGAAAAAATTAGCAGATGAGAAAGAGTTTAGTGTTTATGAAGTAAATACAACATCACAAATAAACTCTCCTAAAAGTTTTTATAACTTTCTTGATGCTATCAATAAGAGTGATTGGATGATAAGTATTAATTTTCCTATCAATTTTAAAAGAGAAAAAGAGGGTATCAGTTCCTCTTTTACAATGAAAGTGTATAAAATAGATAAGAAATCAGATAAAAATAGTACGAAAAAAAAGGTTATCCTAGTGAAAAAGGTCATTTAAGTAGAGATGAATTCGAATTACAAAAAAAGAAATTAATATAAAAGTAATAGTTTAAAACATCGTAGCCAATAAATGCCCTAACGGTCATTTATTGGCTAAACTCAGTCATTATATTCCATTCCAACTTGACATAAAATGAAAATATCATTATAATATAATTATGAATACAATAAAATTTGATTGGGACAAAAATAAAGCTAGAATAAATTTAGTAAAACATAAAATATCATTTGAAGAAGCACAATCAGTCTTTGATGATGATAATGCAAGATTGATTTTTGACCCAGACCATTCAGAGAGTGAAGATAGGTTTATCTTACTTGGATTAAGTTGTAGTTTAAAAATACTTACAGTTGTACATTGTTATAAAGATGAAGATAATGTTATCCGTCTTATCTCTGCAAGAAAAGCTACAAAATCAGAAATAAAAAATTATAAGGAGTGTTTATCATGAGAGAGGAATATGACTTCAGCAATTCTATAAAAAACCCATATGCAAAACATGTAAAAAAACAAATTTCTATTCGCATAGAAACTGCTACAATAGATTATTTTAAAAACTTAGCAAAAGAGACGGGTATCTCTTATCAAAACTTGATTAATTCATATCTTACTGAATGTGCTCATCAACATATAAAACCTGAACTGAAATGGGCTTAATTGAAATATAAGAAAATCATAATAGCTGTTAAATGAAAGAAAGATAAAATGTAAAAATCTGTTTTTAGATTGCTGAAAAATAGAAAAATTATACTCTATTTATTTCAATTTAATTCATCCTTAACAACCAAAAAAGCCTCCAAATGTAAAGCCAAAAACTTCCGAAGTTTAGGCTCTATCTTCAAAACTCTACACTCCTCTTTAAAATGACTCTCCATACTAAAGTTTTGAGTGATATAGGGAGCTATAAAAACAGTTCTTCTTTCATCAAAATTCACTACAAATTTTCGCCCTACAATAGTTGTAACCTCTTTTTTTAAAAGTTCTCTCTCTTTAGCCGTTATAATATGCTTTTGAGATTTAAGATATTTATCGATAGCAAAAATATCTCCTCTTCTACTTTTTGAACTTTTAAAATAGGCAAAATCTCCAACAGTTTCAACTCTAACATCTTCAATTAAACTCTCTATATCTTCATCAATATAATCAAAACTTTTCTCAATCCCACTACGATATTTTTCTAAAAGAGGAAGAGAGTGTTTATGTCTAAATTCATTTCTTTTAATCTCCATATCAAGATTACTCTCATCCTCAAAATAGTGAATATTATTTGTATGAAGATACTCAAACAGTTCACTTTTATCAAGATGTAGTAGAGGTCGTATAAGTGTGTAATGCTCTCTTTTTTGTATCGGTTTCATATTTGACAACTCTGCACAACCAGCACCTTTACAAAATTGCATAAGCATCCACTCAAACCTATCTCCTAGATGATGTGCTGTTAGAAGAGTGTTGTAACTATATGTTTCTATGAGAGAGTGAAAAAAATCATATCGAATTTTTCTAGCAGTCGCTTCCATATTTTTTTCTATTGTTTGGGCTGTGAAGAGATGACAAGTGAGGTTATGGCTCTCTGCTAATTGTTGTGCATACTCTACCTCTTTTTTACTCTGTTTACGAAGATTGTAATCTACTATCGCTATATCAAATTTTATATTATGTTCTAAAAGAAGAAAAAAGAGAGCAGTAGAATCACCTCCAGCTGAAAAAGCTAGAAGATTTTTTCCTGTTTGAAGAGGGTTTAATGTAGTTTGATTAAGCATTGTCCACAGTAGCTGTCAAGATATCGCCTACTATATCAGTTACTTTTGCTGTATAGATTTTTCCATACTCCAAATCTTCATCTTTTGTTCTATCGTTTACATATATCTCACCATCTATCTCTAATGCCCAAAGAGTTTTTCTAGCACTTAAAAGATACTCGTGTTCATCACTCTCTCCATCTATTATAAGCTCTATTGTTGTGCCAACTTCTGCTTGAAGTGACTCTTTTGTTGTTTTAGAGACTATATCACCTAAAATTTGCGCACGCTCTGTTATAACTTCATCGGAGATTTTTTCACTCATATCAAACGCAGATGTTGTCTCCTCATCGGAGTATGAAAATACATTTACTCTATCAAACTTAAATTCACGAGCAAACTCACACATCTCTTCAAACATCTCTTCAGTTTCATTTGGATGACCCACTATGAAACTTGTACGTACAAAAGAGTCTGGAAGTGAACGCATAAAGTTAAGGAGTTCTAATGTTTTCTCTTTTCCAAAACCACGCTTCATCATACGAAGCATATCATCGTTTATATGTTGAATAGGCATATCAAAATAGTTATGAAAAGTCTTACTTTTAGCTATATTTTTAAGAAGAGAAATAGTTGTAGTTGATGGGTAAAGATATAAAATCCTAGCACTTTTTACACCATCTATAAGCTCTATACGTTGTATAAGTAGTGATAATCCATCTTTTACATTTTGGTCACGAAGATAAGAGGAACTATCTTGAGAAACAAAACTAAAATCAAAAAAACCTTTTGCTACTAACCCCTCAACCTCTTTTGCTATTGAATCTAAATTACGAGAGTTGAGTTTTCCTTTAAAAGATGGAATAGCACAAAAACTACATGCTTGATTACACCCTTCTGAGAGTTTTATATAAGCATGATAAGTAGAACCTGTAACAACACGTTCTGCTCCATCTATAAGATAAACCTCTTCACTAAAACGACTCTTTTTTTCAGCTAGAAGTTCATCAATATTTTCATAATCTCCAACACCTGTAAAGATATCAACTTCAGGTATCTGCGTTGCTAAATCATCTTTATAGCGTTCACTTAAACAACCAGCCATAACTAACACACTATCCTCTTTTCTTTCATCGTGGAGAGATAGAACTGTATTTACAGATTCCTCTTTTGCTGCATCTATAAATCCACAAGTATTAACGATTATTACATCAGCATCTTGAGAATTATCTGTAAGTTCAAAGTTTTGAAGTTTACCCATCATTACTTCAGTATCGACAAGGTTTTTTGTACAGCCTAGAGAGACTATATGGAGTTTATTGCTCATATTTACTACTTATGTTAAATTATTTTTGTATTATACATAATTAAAACTAATTCAATTAAAAAACTGGAAAAATATGAAAGATACTATCTACGATGTAATTATCCTCGGTGCAGGGGCAAGTGGCTTGATGTGTGCAACACATTTAGATGAGAATTTAGATGTAGCGATTATAGATATAAATGAAAAAGTAGCGAAAAAACTTAAAATATCTGGTGGTGGAAAATGTAATATCACAAATGTATCTGTTAATGAACATAATTATGATGGGGATAGTGAACTTATAGAGTATGCTCTTTCTCTCTTTTCTAAAGAGGATTTATTAAAATTTTTAGATGAAAATGGTGTAAAACCTATTATAAGAAAAGGGAGATACTATTTTTGTAAAGATAGTGCTGATGAGATTATAGATATTTTAAAGAGAAAAACTAAAAAATTTAATACTCTTCTTAATTGTGAAGTTTTCGGAGTCACAAAAGAGAAAGATATATTTACGATACTAACCTCAAAAGGAAAATTTTATTCAAAAAAAGTGATAGTTGCAACAGGTGGAAAAAGTTTTAAAACATTGGGGGCTTCCGATATAGGACTAAAGATAGCTAAAAATTTTGATATAAAAGTAAAAGAGTTTACCCCTGCTTTAGTTGGAATGACACTACAACCTAAAGAGTTTTGGATGAAAGAGTTGAGTGGATTGAGCTGTTATGTGCATATAACGGTAGAAGATAGAGTTTTGAAAGAGGATATGCTTTTTGCTCATAAAGGTATCAGTGGACCAGCCATATTATCTACCTCTTTGTATTGGAAAAAAGGAGATGTTAGTATAGATTTTTTACCAAATGAGAATATATTGGAGTTGATAGAGGGAACTAAAAAGCAGATAAGTTCTGTTATAAATCTCCCTAAAAGATTATCTAAAGCGATACTTAATGCTCTTGATGTTCCAGATATAGAGTGTAAAAAGATTACAAAAGAGATACAAGAAAAACTTAAACATATTCATCACTATACATTTGCACCAGCAGGGAATTTTGGATTTTCAAAAGCTGAGGTTTGTCGGGGAGGAGTTCTTACAACTGAACTAAATAGATATACTTTAGAATCTTTAGATGTAGAGGATTTATACTTCATCGGTGAGGTTGTTGATGTAACGGGAGAGTTAGGTGGTTATAACTTTCAGTGGGCTTTCAGTAGTGGGGTTTTAACTGCAAATGTAATTTAAGTTTTTAGTTGTTTTAGTTATAATTTATATCTATTTATTTAGGAGAAAAAAGAATGCATATTTTTAAAAATTTATTTTTTATTACTTTTTTAAGTTTTTTAATCAGTTTTACTGGTTGTCAAAGTAATAATAGTGGTGTAAGTGATGACCCTTTACCTGTGGTAGAGAGTAATATTAATAATAGTGCAGTTGTTGAACAAAATACAACATTGCCAGAGATAGATATTGATGCGACAGATGAGGTTGAAAAACTCTCTATTGTAAATGGAACAGATATTACTGTTCATAGTAGTGGAGAACAAAAAGATATATATATTGTGGCTTTTAACTCAAATGGTTCAACTACAACTGAGGGCGAAATTACTTTTCAATGGCCTCTTGAGTTTATTGATAAAGGAATTGATTTTGGTACAATTCTTCCTCCTAAAGCAACTATTACAGATGGTCGAGTACATTTTACATATACTGCACCATCAAATTTAAAAGCTAGAGAGGAGAGTGGTTACTCAGGTGTCAAATTTCTTTTTCATAGTACAAAAATGGCTGATGTAAATGTGACTTTATCTGTTGATTTTAACTCATCCGGTGATTATACATCAAGTGAGCCTCTTTTAAAAAGTTTAGTTTTATCTGATTCGTCTATCAAAATAAAATCTTCAAAACAGATAAATAACCTTATAATGTATGCTTATACAGACCAAAGTACAACCGATATTACAACAAGTTTACGGATTAAGTACCCAAAAAATATTGTTGGAACTGGTATAGATATAGGGACACTACCATCAAAAGTTGATATTATTGATGGTAGAGCAGAACTTAAATATGTTGGACCAACAAATTTAGCAAAGACATTAGCAAAATTAAAATTATTAAATTTATCTAATAGTATTATATTAAATTTATATAATCAAGATACTGCTATCAATGTAGATTTAAACCTTACTTTTTTAGCAGACCAAAAATATGATAATTATAAATTAACTGCTGTAACAGATACTACGAAAATAACACAACCTAATCAATCACGAGTTATAGATATATATCTTAAAGCAGATGAAAAAAAACCAGCAGTAGAAGAAACGGTAGTTATCGATTATTTTGATGGAAGTTTTGGAGAGATGAACTCTTTTTCAGGAGTAACTGATAGTAATGGTCATATCGCTTTTGAATATCAATCACCAAAAAATATTACTAATTTAAAAGATTTTAATCTGACATTTAGAGTTGCAAATAGTGATTCACTTAGTATAACAACAGCAATAAATATAGATTTAAGTATTGAAAACAGTGATTATTCTAAATATAAGTTATCAACAGTATCTGGGAATTCCGTTATTACAGATAGTTTACAATCAAAAGTAATTGATATATATTTAGAAAATGATAAAGCTAGACCTGCTTCCGACGAATCTATACTCTTAAAATATTTTGATGGAAGCTATGGAACAGTAAATAGTTTTAGTGGAGTAACAGATGCCAATGGACATGTAGCATTTGAGTATACATCTGTGAATAATGTAAAAAATGGGGATGATTATACTTTATCCTTTATTTTAGAAAATAATAGTTCTATTTCAATAGATAAACTCTTAAGTGTTAATGTTAATAGAGATAAAAAAGATTATACAGGATATTCTTTAGTGTCTTTACCTGCTTCTAGCATAATTACAGAAAATGCACAACAAAAAACAGTTGAGATATATTTAGAAGATGCAAACAATAGACCAGCAAAAGATGAACTTGTTATAGTAGATTATTTTGATGGAAGTGTTGGACGTATGAGTAGTTTTAGTGGAGTGACTGATGCCAATGGTCATTTGGCATTTCAATATACAGCTCCAGATATAATTATAGATGGAATGGAATATAATTTAACTTTTAAACTAGAAAACAATACTACTTTTAGTGATATTACTCAGTTGAAAGTAGATAAAAGTGTTACTCTCTCAAACAAAGATTACACAGGCTATACACTTATTTCAGTACCAACATCTACAACAATAACAGAGGTATCACAATCTAAAGTATTAGATATCTACTTTGAAGATGCAAATAAGAGACCAGCAGAAGGTGAATCTATTGTATTAGATTACTTCGATGGAAGATATGGAACAATGAATAGTTTTAGTGCAACGACAGATGCCAATGGACATGTAGCGTTTGAGTATACAGCGATAGAGAGTTTAGTAGATGGAACAGATTATAATCTAACATTTAGTTTAGAGAGTAATGCCAATATTAATACAACATCTACATTAACGGTAGATACAACTGTAACAAGTGTAGATTATACAAACTATACACTTTCTGTATTACCATCATCATTCGTGATTACTCAATCTTTTCAAAAACATAATATAAAACTTTATTTAGAAGATGATAATGAAGCTCCTGCTAGAAACCAATCTATTTTATTGAAATATTTTTATGGTATAAATGGAACAGTAGATAGTTTTGAAATGAAAACAGATAATAATGGTGAAGTTACTTTTAAATATGAGTCTCCAGAGGATTTAACAGAGATTGCTATTTCAACTTTAACTTTTAGATTAGCAGATGATAGTTCAAAAGAGGTAAATAGTACTTTTACTATTAATACAGAACTTTCCAAACCAAGTATCCATCTTCAAAATAGTGAAATTACATTAACTGAAAACGAGGAAAGAGTAGATATTAAGATACTTGCTTTTGATGAAAATAATCAAACCTTAGAGGAGGGGTCTATTATAGTAAGATTTCCAACTGAGATTATTGATAATAATGTCAGTGGTGGTAGTTTCTTAGAGAGAGAAGTTGAGATTGTAAATGGTGAGGCTATCTTTACTTTAATTGCTCCTAATCCTTTAGTTGCTTTAGCAAATCCATTAGAGTTTACATTTGTATATACTGGAAATGAAACAATAACAGCACCCTTAATTGTAAACTATGAACCAGCCATAGCAAGAATAGCAGATATTAATGATATAAATTTGACTATAAATAGTCAAGTTATTACTATTGATATATTAGTATTTGATGCAGATAATAGCCCTTATCCTGATGGAGATGTGAAAATAATCTATCCAACAGATGTATTAACAGGACGAGATATAGGAAGTTTTGAATCTTCTATTGTTGCACTTATAGATGGAAAAGCTACATTTACTTATACTGCACCTACTCAACTAGATAATAATACATCAGATATTATTTTTAATTTTTATCATGAATCTCAAAGAAGTGTAATGAAAGAGTTAAAAATAGAGATAAATCCTGACCCAAATCAAGTTGTTTTAACAACATACAGTATAAAAAGCTCACTGAAAGATAATAATGTGACTATGGATTTAAAAAGTAGTAAATTTATATCATTTAATATAGAGGATGTAGATAGAGTTCTTGTTCCTGATGAGAATATAACAAATTTTTCTGTTATATTATTAAATCCCGCATTAGGAATATTAGAAGATACAACAGGTAGAACAGGGTATAGATTGGAGTTTAATGAAAAAAATAGTATTACTGTTAATTTAGTAACAGATAGTATTTCTGGGGTGATACCACTTAAAGTAGAAACAACATTTAGTGATATAAATAATAATGAGCAAAACTTAACTGAAATTTTTAATATTCTAGTTCAATCTGGACCACCTACTGCAATAAGTCTCTCTTATGCAGGAACGATAACTAAAGATAAAGATTTAGAATTAGAACTAGAATTAGAATCACGTGCAAAATTTGCAGAAAGATGGGTTGTAACAGTTACAGATAAATATAATAACTTAGTAAATACACACCCTGCAATCTCAACAGGAATTATGTTAGGTTATACACAAAGTTCAGATAATACATCAAATGATTCAAATTATCTCTATTTTAACCCAAGTGAAGATAAAAATGGAACAATAGATGTAGATAATCAAAATTTTAAAGTAGATAATGAACCATTTGAAAATGTAGACCAAACAAATGAGTATCTTGTTACTTTTGGAAATGGATATAGTTATAATGCCTCAGGGAAATGGGATATAAATACAGATACAAATGATACCTTAGACCTTATTGATAAATTTGAGGGAAATAGCACTTCAAATTTAGGCTTTGCTGTTGGTTATAATTATAGACAAGATAGATGTGAAGAGGGTGTTGAATGGGTAGCAAATACTTATCCTGAAAATAATAACTATACGATAGATGATACGGGAACTATTAAAATTATTGTTGAGTATGATTACTATTTAGTTGGTAAAAGTGTTATGTTATGGGCAAATCTTATAGGAAGTAATAATGGAAAAACAGTTCGTATAGGAGAGGCAAGAAAGATAACATTAAGAGGTTTAGGTTTAATGGATGTCTCAACAATAGAGGTTCCAAATGGTACAGGTTCCAAAATGTATAGATTTAATATTTCAGTTAAAGGTACAGATAATTGGTATTCTAATGCTAAGTTTTCATATAGAGTTGACTCTAAAAATCTTATAATAAATTCTGAATTTAAATCTAATTTAGATAATTGTATCGCTTATGTAGATATTAATGTGACTGATAATAATAGTTCAGATATGAATATTAGTACACTTACACTTAAGAATCTTAAAATTATAGACGAATTTTAAAAGGAAAAAAATGATAAAGAAATATCTAAAAAAAATATTACTAGCAACTGTTTTATCAACTAGTTCTATTTATGCAAGTGATTATACATTTGAATCAAACTCATTAGTTGGTATAGAAGCTGGTTTTAATAGAGTAAGTAGTGAAATGTCAACAACAAGAAAAGATTATGATACATACAAAGATAATCTAGGGAGTTTTGGTCTTAAAATAGGAGGACAAACTCGAAATTATAGAATATATTTAAGTGCTAGATATTTTGGAGATACAAAAGATAAATTTGATTATATTACAACGTATGGAGCAGAAGGTCAATATATTTTTAATATTTTTTCAGGGATTGATTTCTTTCTTGGTGTTGAAGGTGGTATTGTAAATATTAAATTTCAAGTAGAAGATGAAGCACTTTCCAGAACTCTTTCTGACCCATATTTTGGTGCAGGTGTAGGTATCTCTTTTGATGTAACAGATACAGCCTATTTTGAATTAGGAACTAAGATTTTAAACATAGATGCTATTAATAGTAATAATAATGTATCGTATCAATTTAACAATATAATTACAGCATATATGAGTCTAGTAATTAAATATCAGATGGACTAAAAGGATTTATATATGTCTTCAATTAAGAAAAAAATTTTACTGTTAGGCTCGATGTTACATAGCTCTCTTTTTGCTTCAAGTGAAAAGAGTGCTATCGTTTATTATGCTCCAGATATAGATTATATGAAAGTTGAAAAAAATAGTTATATTATCGTGCAACCAAACTATACAGATACAAAAACATCAGGTTTTCTCACAAATATGAATAAAATGTATGCTTATGTAAGTGTTTGTGAAATATCTAAAGATGTACCAGAGTATACAAAGATAAAGAAAGAGTGGATTATTGCTCAAAATAGTGAATGGGCTAGTGAAGTTTTAGATATTAAAAAGAGTGAATATCGAGAGTTTTTATTTGATGAGATGATAGAACCTATTATGAAATCTGGTTTTAAACATCTTTTTTTTGATACATTAGATTCTTATCAATTAGCTTGTAAAACAGATACTGAACGAAAAGCTTATGAAGAAAAACTTGTTCTATTTATTAAAGAGGTACATAAAAGATATCCTAAAGCAAAAATTATTGTTAATCGTGGATTTGAGCTAATAGATGATATATACGAATCGATAGATGCTGTTTTATTTGAATCATACCATTTTGGTTTAGGTTCAGGAGAGAATAGTTATCGAAAAATCTCAGATGGAGATAAAAAATGGTTACATATTCATATAGATAGAATTAAAGATTATGGATTAGATGTTATCGCTGTTGATTATTTAGATGAAAAAAATATGGATAAAGCAGATGAAGCGATAAAAATAATCAGAGAGAATGGAATGATACCTTACGTATCAAATCGTAGTTTAAATATTTATGGTAGAGGGAATTGAGTTGAGATATAGAGTTTTAGTAACAAATGATGATGGTTATGATGCAAAAGGTTTACAAGAGTTAGTTTCAGCACTTAAAGAGTTGAAAAATATAGAGGTTACAGTAGTTGCCCCAGCCAATGAAAAATCAGCTTGTGGACACTCTTTAACACTGACTCGACCTCTAAAGTTTGTTAGTATTGATGATGATTTTTATAAACTTGAAGATGGAACACCTAGCGATTGTATCTATCTTTCATTGAGTGCTATCTATAACGATATAAAACCAGACTTAGTGATAAGTGGAATAAATAGAGGCTCAAATATGGGTGAAGATATAACATATTCAGGAACTTGTGCTGGAGCTATGGAGGGAGTTTTGCACGATATCCCCTCTATTGCGATTAGTCAAGTGATGGATTTTACTAACCCTAGTGGAGATTTTACTTTAGCAAAAAAAACTATTAAAAATATAGTAACAAAGATAAGAGAGGGTTCTTTTCCTCTTCCTCCTCGTCAATTTTTAAATATAAATATCCCCTCTGAAACAATGAATGCTGAGATGAAAGTAACCTATGCAGGATATAGATTTTATGCAAATGACTCTCATATGCACCGAAATCCTAGAGGAGAGGAGCATTATTGGTTAGGTTTACATCCTTTAGTTTTTGCTCCTAGAGAGGGTGTAGAGGGTGTAAGTGACCATGAGGCTATCGAAGATGGTTTTATCTCTTTAACTCCTATTATGTTAGATATGAGTGCCTATAAAACGATGCAAACTCTTCAAAACTGGTTAGATTAAAACAGTATGAGATATGAACGTATAAAACCTCTTTTAAAAGATAGTTTTGAGAAACTTCAAAATGCCAATATTATACTTTTAGGTGTTGGTGGTGTTGGTGGTGTTTGTCTTGATTGTTTAATGAGAAGTGGAGTGAAAAATATCACTATTGTCGATTTTGATAGCTATGATATATCAAACCAGAACCGACAGCTTTGGTCAGAACTGCATCAAGGGGAGTTAAAAATAGAAGCTCTACAACAACACTATCCAGAGATAAAAATCATCAATAAACGTATAGATGAGGAGTGGGTAAAAGAGTTTGATTTTGAGAGGTATGATGTAGTTTTAGATGCGATAGATGATAGAAATGCAAAACTTGCTCTTGCTCAAAAATGTTATAAAAAACTTATCTCCTCTTTTGGAAGTGCAAAACGTCTTGACCCTACACAGGTAAAATCAGACACTATTTGGAATAGCTATGGTGATAGATTTGGCTCTAAAATCCGTTATGAACTTAGAAAAAGAGGGTTTAATAAAAAATATAGAGTTATATTCTCAAGTGAAGAGGCTATCACAAAAGAGAATGCTAGCTTTGTAGGAGTAACTTCTACTTTTGGGATGACTATGTGTTTTGAAACGCTAAAGATGATACAGAAATAGTTTTGAAATTTTTTCTACTGATTTTACTCATATATAATCTTTTAGATGCAGAGGATTTTATAGAGTTTGATTATGAGGGCGATATATATTACTCCAATGTTTCAGCATTTATAGATTTAGATACCGCCAATGAGGTAGCTGATTATTCACTTGTAAGTGAGTTTGATATATACTCAGACCTTGTGATGCAAACATTTGACCCAAATATATTTTTAGTAGAGTTTGCACTACATCCTATACCTATTTTAGGTTTATATCTGAGAGATAAACAGCAAAAAAAATATGATAGATATAATGCTCAAACATCAAATCTTATCAAATCTGTAACAGTAGGATTTAATGAACCCTATTCAGTATCTTTTTTCTTTGGACGAATGGCAGTTTTTAAAAATAAAGAGAGTCAAAATATTGGGAAAAATAGAGCCTATATAGGGTATCTTATTACAATAGGAGATAAAACTATTAAAGATAATCTACTCTATAAAAATAGATGGATAAATTTCGAGTTTAAACTTAAAGGTATAAGAGAGAAGAAAAATAAAGATTTAGATTGGAGTTTTCGAGTAGGCTATAAAGCAAATGAAACAGACAACTTTGTAGATACTATCTATATAGGAGCGAGAAGAAGTAGTACAGACTATAAAAAAAGTATCTATTCTCTAAAATATAATAGTGCATTTTTAACGATGCTAGAGGTAAGTGTAAAAACATTAGAGCTAACAACTGCTGAGTTTATTATAGAGAAAAAGTTTCCTCTGCACTGGAGTGAGAAGATGGTGTTTGGATTAGGGATAGGTTATCTTTACAATAGTCATCAAAAATATGGAACAGATGTAAAGGAAAATGGTCTTAGTAACCATCAGTTTATATTACGTCCAAACTTAAAATTTTAAAGGAGAAAAATGTTTGATTTTTTAGATAGTGATTGGTTTGTAATAGGGTTAGAGATAGTTTTTCTTATCTTGATTATTTATGATATAAAAAAATATATACAAACAAAAAAAAGAGAGTACATAGTAAATATAGTATTGACTTTAGGTTTTGCTATCTGGACTCTTTATCCATTTTATAAGAGTTATTTTGGTTGGACAGATGAACAAAAAACTCAGATGTTACAAACTTGTAACGATAGTAATAATAGTGAACTCTGTAACTGTATAGATGAAACAACATTTAAAAATTATATTTATGATGAATATAAAGTAATAGATAAAAATTCAACTCAATATAAAGAGTTTTTAAAAGATACAAAAGAGGATTGTTTAGATGATAGCTGGTTCTAACATTATATATGAAGATGAAAAATTTTATGTAGAGGTTGAGGAAAGTGAAATTCCTTGGCTTAAAATATTTACAAAAGAGCAATATTATGAGTTAGGAGATATGCCTAAAGAGTTAAGAGTAGAACTTTGGGATATATATGATACTGTTGAAAATGAGATGAAAGATTATTATAATCCTAAGAAGATAAATATGGCATCATTTGCAAATATGTTACCTCGTGTACATATTCATATTATGGCAAGATTTGAGAATGATAGCTATTTTCCTGAACCGATGTGGGGGGAGAAACAGAGAGAAAGTAATTTAGTTCTTAGAGATAAAAAAGAGTTTTATACAAGAGTGTTTAATCGATTATCAGAGTTACAAAAGTAACTTTGATAAAGGTTGTCTTAATCAAGAGGTGAGAAAGGTACTAAAGCAGAACCCCATGTAAGACCACCACCAAAAGCATCTAAAAGAAGAAGTTCTCCTTTTTGAAGTTTACCACTCTCATAAATATCATTGATAGCCATAGGAATAGATGCACCAGAGGTATTACCGAATTTGCCAACAGTTAGAACAACTTGCTCTTCAGTCATCTTTAAAGCATCCCCAACAGCTTTAATAATCCTATAATTTGCTTGATGTGGTACAAAATGTTTTATAGATGAACTTTCTATATTGTTAGTTGCTAAAATTTCTTTAACATCTTTAGTTAATGTACGCACTGCAACTTTAAATGTTTCATTTCCCTTCATCTGCATAAAACAAGCTCCAACCTCCTCTTCAAGAGAATCATGAGGAGAACCTGTTCCACCATTTGGTGTCATTAAAAGGTCAGCATATGTGCCATCTGCACCAGTATGTACATCTATAATCGCTTCTTCTTTGTTATCAGTTGCACTGATAACAGCAGAACCTGCACCATCTCCAAATAAAATACATGTACCTCTATCTGTATAATCTGTAATAGCTGAAAGTTTTTCTGCACCAATAATAAGCACATTTTTTTTCATTCCAGATTCTATAAAAGCTTTTGCAATAGATAAAATATAAACAAAACCTGTACAAGCAGCTGATATATCAAATGCCATAACAGGAGGAAGACCAAGTTTTGTAGAGATAATTGTAGCAGTTGATGGCATATTAAAATAATCAGGTGAAATAGTTGCACATATAACCATATCTATATCTTCTTTAGCAATACCACTTCTTTGAATAGCAAGTTTAGCAGCCTCAACACCTAAATCACTAGTATGTTCATCTTTATCTGCAATATGACGCTCTTTGATACCAGTACGCTTAGTAATCCATTCATCTGTTGTATCAACCATTTTAGATAAATCGTCATTTGTTAAAATATTTTTTGGAGCATAAGCACCGATAGATCTTAGAGCAGCATAAGCCATTATATCTCCTTTTGATTGTATTCTTGAAGTTTTTCTATTATATGTTTATTGACATCTGCATCGATATGGTGAATAGCTTGATAAATTGCATTTTCAATAGCTTTAGCATTACTTTTACCATGACTAACGATAGCACATCCTTTTATACCAATAAGAGGAGCTCCACCTACTTCGGCATAGTCTATCTCTTTTTTAAGGAGTTTAAAAACTTTCCTCATTAAAAGAGCTCCAGTTATAGCGATAGGAGATTGTTTTATATAATCTTTTATAAGTCCACTTATCGTTGTTGCAACACCTTCACTTGTTTTAAGGACTAGATTTCCAATAAATCCATCACAGGTAACAACATCACAAGAACCATTGAAAATATCTCCACCCTCTACATTTCCTATAAAACCATCATAGTTTTTAAGCTGTTTATATGCAGATTTCGTTACTTCATTTCCTTTAGATTCCTCTTCACCATTGGCTAAAAGACCGATTCTAGGATTTTGAATATTCATGACATATTGAGAGTAGCATCCACCCATAATAGCGAACTGAACAAGGTGTTCCGCTTTTGAATCAACATTTGCACCAACATCTAAAACAACAGTTCGAGAACCATCCCTTGTTGGCATAAATGTTATAAGAGCAGGGCGTGCAATACCTTTAAGACGACCAAGTCTTAATGTTGCAAGTGTCATAGTTGCACCACTGTGTCCAGCAGATACAACTCCATCAGCTTCACCATTACGAACAAGTTCTACTGCTTTATATATAGTACTCTCTTTACGTTTTATTGCATCAGTTGCAGCATCACTCATAGATATAACATCATCAGCTTCTATTATAGAAATCTTATCTCTATAACGTTTTGGTAACAGAGGTAAAATTTCTGATTTTTTTCCTACAAGAATAGGTGTGAAGTTTTTGTTCTTTAGTGCTTGTATACAACCCTGTACAATTGGTTCGGGACCGAAGTCCCCTCCCATTGCATCAATAGCAATCTTAACCATTGACTATTTATACTCACCAGTAGTTGGGTTGATGTGGTGTGGTAATCTGTATGTTCCATCCGCATCTTTAACTGGTTTAGCTAAAGTGATTTTATAGTGAGTTCTTCTTTTCGCGCCACGTGAATGAGATACTCTTCTCTTAGGTACTGCCATAATTTTTTCCTTTGTTTAAATTTTATTTACAACTATCACAGTAGTGATAATCGCTTTTAATAAGCTCAAGTTCAGAGTTTAAAAGCTCATCTAAATCTGCTGAAGAGTCAAATGATTCAACAACATCTATATCGAGATTATTTTCATCATTATAAAGACCATCAGAGATGAAAAACTCTATCTTTTCATCTAAATGGAGTTTAAAATTCTCTCCACAGCTATTACATTCAGTATCAACTGAGCCATTCAAATCTGCTTTAAGCAAAATTAATTTGCCAGAATGGTACTGTAAATAACCTTTAAAAGTTATTTCATTAGATTTTATATCAAAATCCAATGGAGTTTTTGTTACTTTTCTAAGTAAAACTTTCACAAGTATTACTTATGCAATTTCTCTTTCTGAGAAGAAAAATGCGATTTCGATAGCTGCATTTTCAACTGAATCACTACCATGAACAGCATTTGCATCGATGTTTTCAGCAAAATCAGCACGGATTGTACCAGCTTCAGCTTCTTTAGGGTTAGTTGCACCCATTAAATCACGGTTAATTTGCATAGCATTTTCACCCTCTAAAACTGTAACTACAACTGGGCCACTAATCATGAAATCAACTAAGTCGTTAAAGAAAGGACGTTCAGCATGAACAGCATAAAATGCTTCAGCATCATTACGAGAAAGTTGCATTTTTCTAGTTGCAGCAATTTTAAGACCTTTGTTCTCAAAACGAGCTAAAATTTGTCCGATAACACCTTTAGCTACTGCATCTGGTTTAATTATTGATAGTGTACGTTCCATCAAATCTCCTGTAAATATATAAATTTGGAAGAGATTATATCTAAAAAAAAGTTGTTTTTAGTTGAAAATAGAAAAAAATGGAAGGGGGTTTTAGAAAAAGGTAGATTTAGAGTATCAAAAAAATGATACTCTAAATAAAAAAACTATTCTACAATAGCTTCTTTATTTGAACGTTGTTCATCAGTGATATCTTCACGATGTTCTGGGCTTTCACCAATTTCGCTCCAAACTATACAACCCTCAGTAGGACAAGCTGTTGCACAAGCTGGTTCGTCATGATGACCAACACACTCTACACATTTTTCAGCGTGAACAAAATAGATGTCCTCATCTGTCGGATTATCATCCTCATCTACAATTGCTTCAGTTGGACACTCATCAATACAAGCGCCACAGTTAATACATGTATCATTAATTAAAACTGCCATTTATTTCTCCTAAATTTTGTTGAAGTAACTATACAATTAAGATTTTTAAACTTAGCTAAAAGTAGTTTTATAAAATCTAATTTGAACAATATGTTACAAATCTAAATATTTTTTTATATCTTCTACTCTATCTGTTTTTTCCCAACTAAAACTATCTTCTGTACGACCAAAGTGACCATAAGCAGCAGTTTTTCTATAAATAGGGCGTAACAAATCTAGTGATTCTATAATTCCTTTTGGTGAAAGGTCAAATAGCTCTTTTACACACTCTTCTATTTTATCTTCAGAAACTTTACCTGTTCCATGTGTGTCTACCATAATTGAAACAGGTTGAACAACACCGATAGCATAAGCTACTTGGATAGTCGCTTTATCACAAGCACCAGAAGCTACAAGATTTTTTGCAACATGACGAGCAGCATAAGCAGCACTTCTATCTACTTTTGTAGGGTCTTTACCACTAAATGCACCACCACCATGAGGACAGCTTCCACCATAAGTATCTACTATGATTTTACGACCAGTAAGACCAGCATCACCTTGTGGTCCACCTATTACAAATTTACCAGTAGGATTGATATGAAAAATAGTATTTTCATCCATCATCTCAGCAGGGATTACATGGTTGATAACCTCTTCAATCATATCTTTATGAATCTGCTCTTGAGAAACTTCTGCATGATGTTGTGTAGAGATAACTACTGTATCAACAGAAACTGGTTTATCATCTATATATTTTACACTGATTTGTGCTTTTCCATCAGGGCGAAGGTATGGAACTGTTCCATCTTTGCGAACTTCAGCTAGACGTTGTGTTAAACGGTGTGCTAAGTGAATAGGAAGAGGCATTAAAACATCAGTTTCACGACAAGCATAACCAAACATTAAACCTTGGTCACCTGCACCTATCTCTCCACTCTCTTGGTCAACACCTTGATTAATATCTGGAGATTGTTCACCAATTCCATTTAAAACTGCTGCTGCACGGTAATCAAAACCATAAGTAGCATCAGTATAACCAATCTCTTGAATAACTTTTCTAGCAATCTCTTGCATAGGGGCATACGCCGTAGTCTTCAGTTCACCTGCAATTACACAAAAACCATTTGACACTAATGTCTCACAAGCAACACGTGCTTGAGGGTCGTTTTCAATAATATAATCCAAAATTGCATCACTGATTTGATCAGCCATCTTATCAGGATGCCCTTCTGTTACAGACTCTGAAGTAAATATGTACTCTTTTGTCATCGATTTTCCTTATTGAGATATAGGCTCTTGTCCTATAAATCAAACGAAGTATAGCTAACTATTATTAACTTGTATTACATCAAATTGAGAAGCTTTTTGATATAATACAAGAAACTATATTGAAAAAAGGGATATTTTAGTGTTAAAAAATATTTTTACTGTTATTGGAATAATATATCTTTTATCTACTGTAAATCTCTCTGCACAGAGTGTTAGAAAAGCTGTTGTTGAAGTAATAAATACAAATCCTCAACTTAAAGAGGAACTTAGAAATTATAGAGCTTTTCAACAAAACCTAAATATTGTTGAAGCTGAATATTATCCGACTATCGATATTCAAGCATCTTATGGAATAAATAGGTCGGCTGGATTTATAGATGATATAAATATATCCAAAGATAATAGCTATAATAATTATAAAACATCTCTTACTCTCACTCAAAACCTTTTTAATGGTTTCGCAACAACAAATAAGATAGATTATGAAGAAGCAAGAATTTTAGTTGCTGGATATAAATATATCGAAAAATCAAATGAGATAGCTTTTGCAATGGTAAAAAGTTATCTTGAAGTGTTACATTTTGAAGAATTGTTAAAAATAGCAGTGAAAGATGTTCAATTAAATGAGATTACATATAAAAAAATAGAAGAGCTTTTTGAATCAAATATGATAACACTTTCTGAAATAAAAAAGATAGAGTCTACACTTTTCCGTTCAAAATCCAATTTAGTTGTTCAACTTGCCAAAGCAAGAGATGCAAAATTTAGATATAGAAGAGTAGCTGGACAAATGCCAGATATAAAAAGTATGAGAAAACCAGAACATAGGATTAATATTCCAAAAAGTTCTCAAATAGCATCTCTTTATGCTATTAATCATAATCCAGCTCTTTTAGTGAATAGATATAAAGTAAAAGCATTACAAGCATTACGAAAACAACATAAAAAAGGCTTTTATCCAACTCTTGATTTAAAATTGACTCAAAATTATGAAGATACCAATCAAGATACTATTTATAATCTTCCTGATGATAGATTCCAAGCAAAAGTAGTTTTTAAATATAATCTTTATAGAGGTGGTTTAGATAGTGCAAATGCTCAAAAATATATTAGTTTAACAAATCAAGAGATAGAAAAAGGTAGAGTTCTTAAACGTAAAATTATTGAAGATATAGATATAGCATGGAGTATCTACGATATGACGCGAGAGCAACTAAAAGATTTACGAGAGTATGCTCTTTCTAGTAAAGAAGCATTATCTCTTTATCAAGAGGAGTTTTCTCAAGGAAGTCGCTCTTTAGTTGAATTAATATTAGTTCAAAATGATGTAATAAAAGCTGAAAAATCTGTTATCGATGCTGAATATGAGGCACTTTTAGCAAAATACAAGATTTTAAATGCGACAGGAAATCTTTATATAGAAATAGTTGGAAATAGAGATTTTAGCTCAAAAGTAAATCTTTTTACAACAGAGAAGAAAACAACTATATTAGATAGTGATTTAGTGAAGTTTGATGTAGATGGTGATAATATTTCCGATAATCAAGACCTTTGTGATAATTCTGTTTTAGAAAATAATATTATGCCTTATGGATGCAGAAAAATAGATACATTCTCTTCCAATATGAAGAAATTAATAGAGTATAAAAAACATAATAAAATAGCATTGCCTACCCCAAATAAACCTATTTTAGTAGTTGAAAAATGGAAGAAAAATACTCCTAAAAAAAATATTAAAAAGAAAAAAAGGAAAATTGTTAAAAAGAAAAAACAGGAGATAAGAAAAGAGCCTAAAATTATAGTTTCAAGTTTTATTGAGGAAAATAGTATTAGTCGTAATGAATTATTAGAAGAGGATAGTTTTGCAGATAATTATAATTTAAAAATGGAGGAGCAGTTTGAGGAAGATAGTGTTGATGGTTGTTCAAATATACCAACTAACTATAAAATAGATAGTGATGGATGTGCTACCTCTGTTACTATCACTCTTTCAGATGGTTTTGAAAATATTGGAAAAACTATTCCTCGTCGTATAGAGACGAAAATATTTGAGTTAGTATCTTTTATGAAAAAGAATTCAGCAGTTACTGCTCATATTGTAGGTTACTCTAGTCGTACACCCGTAAGTAATTATAACTATAATCTTAAAATATCAAAAGAGAGAGCAGAAAGATTGAAAAATGAGTTGATTAAACAAGATATATTTTCTTACCGTCTTACAACAGATGGCAAAGGATATAGAAATCCGATAGCAGACAATAATACAAAATCTGGTAGAAATAAAAATCGTAGGGTTGAAATCCTTTTTTCAAGATAGGTTTTTAATAGAATGAAACAGATATTTAAAACTCTTTTTTTATCCATTTTTCTTTTAAATTCATTAGATGCTTCTATATATGATAGAGGCGAAGATAAAGAGCAACAGAGAGATTTTTTTTTAGATACAGATTTTAAAGAGATTATTCGTTTTGATATGATTAGTTTTAATGGAGATAGGGTTGATAAAAATTCAGTTGGTATTTTACGAAAAATTATACGAAAGATTAAAACATATCCTAACTCTCCTAATAATATAAGAGTATCTATTATTGGGCATACAAATGCTATTACTGAAGATGAAAACGAGGTGAAAGTTAAATCAGATACTTATGCTAAATTTGTGTGTAATATGTTTACATCTTGTTTAACGAAAGAGGATTCAAAACTTAAAAGTACCAAATATGCTTTAATTATTCAAAAGATAATGATTAAAAATAGCATCAACGGTAGAATAACTGTTGTTGATTATAGAAGTGGAGATGATTTGGCATTTAGTGATTCTACACAGAGAGGAAAAGAACTTTCTAACCGTGTGATGATTACTCTATATGTTTTGGATACCCCTGTTGAAGTAAAGAAAGAGAAAATAATTTATAAAGATAGTGATGGAGATGGTGTTGTCGATAAATTTGATAGATGTTTACGTACACCAAGGGGTTCAAATGTTGATAAAGAGGGGTGTGCTTATGTTCGAGGTTATGCAAATCAAAGTCAAGAGATAGTAGATAAAAATTATAGAGAACCACAATCTATATATAATGTTTATGAAGATAGTCGAGATAATGATAGTGATGGTGTAGCAGATGCTCATGATGAATGTCCAAGAACACCTATTGGAGTAACAGTTACTAAAGTAGGATGTCCAGAAGATAGAGATAGGGATAATGTTTTTGATTATAAAGATAGATGTTTAAATAGTAAATTTGGTGTTGAGGTAGATATAGATGGTTGTGCAAAACAGACAAGTTTTCGTCAACGTTTAGCTATAAGTTTTGAGACAGGTTTTGATAAGATAGAATATAGCTCTTTTCCTGAGATAAGAAGATTTAGTAACTTTCTAAAAAATAATCCCTCTTTTTATGTTGAAATAATAGGTCATACAGACAATGTAGGAAGAGCCTCAAAAAATTTAAAACTTTCTCAAAAAAGAGCAGAAGCTATAAAACAAGCTCTTATTATTGAGGGCATAGAGGAAAGACGATTAAGTGCAATAGGAAAAGGGGAGATGGAACCTATAAAAACAAACCGTACAAAAGAGGGAAGAGAAGCTAATCGTCGAATAGATATTAGGTTGTCTTATTAATATGTCAAAAATATTACTATTAGAAGATGATGCTATCTTATCTGAAACATTAGTGGAACTTTTAGAAAGTGAAGGTTTTATGGTCACTCATATTGATGATGGGGAGAAAGCTTTAGATGTTACTTTTATAGAAAATTTCGACCTTTTTCTTTTTGATGTCAATGTACCTTTTTTAAATGGTTTTGAACTGCTTAAAAGTTTGAGAGAGAGTTCAGATATGACACCTACTATATTTATAACTGCTTTGAGTGATATAGCTTCACTTTCTCAAGGTTTTGATGTTGGTGCAGATGATTATATTAAAAAACCATTTGATTTTGATGAACTACTTATTCGTATTAATGCACTACTTCGAAAATCCTATCACACATATAACGATGAGGTAAATATAGCTAGTTTTTGTTTTAAGATAGAAAAAAATGAGTTATATAGCAATAAAAAATTTATCTCTCTTCCCCCTTATGACCTAACTATAACAAAGCTTTTTTTTCAAAATATAGATAAAACATTAGAAAAAGATTATATATTTCAGCAGTTAGGTAATGGAAACGAGATGAGTGAGGGAGCATTACGAGTGCATATCAATAAACTTCGTAAGATAGGATTACCTATAACAACAGTAAAAGGTGTAGGATATAGACTTGCTTCATCATGAAAAAAGTGCTTTTTTTAAGTTTTTTATCACATACTTTATCAGTGTAGCTATTCTTATTTTAGCTGTCGGCTTTTTCTATTTTGAACAGATGAAAGGGCATCTTTTAAAATCGGAAGAGTTTTCTATTATAGAATATGCTAGACATATAAAAATGGATGAAAGTTTAGAAAATTTTGGTAAAGAGTATCGTTATATTATCTCTCAGGAGAGAGAGAAACATATAGATATTCGTAACTTTACATCTACAACTAATCTTTTTAGTAAGTTTGTTCCTATTGAAAAAAATGGAAATTATCTTCAACTTTTTAAACTTAAAAATGGTTATAACAGTAAACTCCTTTCTCTTAAAATGAAAATTATAATTATTCAGTTTTTTTTACTTCTTCTTTTTGCATATATTAGTTATATTCTTGCTAAAAGTGCATTAAAGCCACTTCAAGAGAGTATTATTACTCTTGATAAATTTGCTAAAGACCTTATTCATGATTTGAATACACCTGTGACATCTATTAAATTGAATATAAAAATATTAGAGAAAAATGAGTTACTTCAAAATAATAATGCGATGATTAGACTTAAAAAAAGTGTGCATACTATCTCAGAGTTACATGAAAATTTAACTGTTTTACTTCAAGAGGAAACTTTTCAGATGCAGGTCCTCTCTCTTTGTGATATTGTTGATGATGTTATTCAAACACAAAAACAGATATATCCAGAGATTAACTTTGAGATAAATTGTTCAAACTTAAAACTTAAATTAAATCAAAATGCCACAAAACAGATATTACAAAATATTATCTCTAATGCTTGTAAATATAACTCAAAAAATGGATATGTAAAAATATATAATAAAGGGAATACTCTTTACATAAAAGATAGTGGTAAAGGGATAAAAGAGCCTCATAAAATATTTGATAGACTGTATAGTGGAGAGGATAGTAGTGGAATAGGGCTAGACATTGTTAAACGACTTGCTAACGCTATGGATATAAAAATAGAGGTTCAATCAGATAATAGAGGAACTATTTTTATTTTATATATATAAATAAGAAAATTTAAAGCAACTATGCTATTATCTCATTATTAATATATATGATTAAGGATTAATATCTGATGGAAGCTAAAAAAGATAATACAATACAATATGTACAAGATTTTATAAATAATGACTACTCTTTACTCAAAGAAAATTTAGAAGCTCTTATTAAAGAGTATAAACGTAAATCAAGACGACTTGATAAAATCATTAAACAGAGTGACACACAACAACGTGTACAGGTTGAGTTGAATGATACTATCATGGAGCAAAAAGAGCAGTTAGACAAGCTTTATAAATATAATACACAACAAGAAAATATTGCAAAAAAGAAGTTAGACCTTACTATAACAAATGCACTTGAAGCAAATAAAAGTTATGAAACTGATATTATTTTTAAAGCATCAGATATTTTAAGTGGAGATTTTTACTCTATTCATACACTTAAAGATGGTTCAACTTTAGCTTATATTTTAGATGGTCAAGGGCATGGAATATCTCCTGCACTCACTATTTTTGCTGTCTCTTCAACGATAGTAAGTTTAATCCACTCTGTATCAAATTTTAATGAACTGATAGAAAAACTCTTTCCAATAATTCAAAAGTTTTTAGGAGAGTTTGAGCAACTCTCCTATACTATGATAAATATAATTCCAAATAGTAATGAACTTTCTTATGTAAGTGGAGGGACATATCCATTTTTAGTAGAGAGTAATAATAATGTAAAAAAACATAAAGCAAATAATCTTCCATTTATGAATTTTTCACCTGTTCCTAAAGTTACAAATATCGGTTGTGAATGGGAAAAACTACTTGTTTATACAGATGGATTGGTTGAGGATATAGATAAAGAGTTAGCAGTTTATACCCCTCAAATAATTCTAAGTGATAGAGAAAAACTTAAAGAGGCTCGAAAAATTATCGATAAAAATAGCTATGAAGATGATATTACTATTATTAAGATTTGTAGAGATTTAACTACCTAATATCAACTTAAATATACTCCCATTTTTTATGGGAATATATTGTAAATCACCTTGTAAACTTTTTTTCATAATATTTATACTCATATATAAACCTATTCCTGTACCTTTTCCCTGCTCTTTAGTCGTAAAATAAGGATTAAAAATCTTCTCTTGTATTTTACTTGGGATACCACCTGCATTATCTTCTATGGTAATTATTGGAATGCTATTTTGTTTTGTTACAACTATTTTTACTATCTTTTCATCAGTTATTTGCTCATCAAAAGCATCTCTTGCATTTGAAAGTATATTTATAATTACTTGTTCTAAGAGGTCTTTATATGCCGTTATACTTATATCTTCTTGCATATCTATTTTTATTGTTATATTATGGTTTTTAAATTGTGATTGAAGTATGAGCATTATACTATCTAATGAATCAACTATTTTAAACTCCTTCATCTCTGTGGTTGGTTTGGCAAAATTCATAAAAGTATTGATAGTTTCAGACATTTTTTGACACTGGTTTTGAATAAATTTAGAATCAGTTTGGATTTTTCCCTCAGGAAGTATATTCATACTATCTAAGAGTGATAGGTTTATAGCTGAGGCACTTATTGTATTAAGTGGTTGTCGCCATTGATGAGCTATCATACTTATCATCTCACCCATTTGTGCCTGTTTAGAGTATTGCACCATAATTCTATCTTTTTTAGAACTTTTCTGAACCTCCTCTTCAATTTTCAACTCAAGGGTATCATTTAAGTTTTTTAGTTTTTTAGAGGTTTCTAATAGTTGTTGATGAGTTCTATTTTTTTCTTTTTCTCGTCTTCTATCTACATATGAAAACCATAAAATAATACTAAAAATGAGTAAAAATAGTAGAAGTATATCTTCAAAAATATCATTAAAATTTTGGAGAGACTGAATAATAATATTTTGCTCTTCAATAGAAAAATCGATTACAATAATAGCTTCCACTTCATCTGCTCTGAGTATAGGATAGAGATGAGTAATATATACTGATTTCATATTTTTATGTTGGAAATATTGAGCTTTTTTATATTTATAAACATCATTATATCTATTAATATCCATAGGAAGATAACCCTCTTCAAATTCACTTTTATTTTCAATATTTTTATCACCATCAAGTAAAAATCGAAACTCTTGAGACTCTAAATTCTCTTTATCGATAACATAGATATATTTATATCTTGTTGTTAAAAAACTTTGTAGATTGAGATTAATTATTTCTCTTATATTTTCATTTTGTTTTAAATCTTGATAGATGTTTTTTTTACAATATTGTAAAATTTGAGTAGATAAGTTTTTTGAAATCTGATTAACATATATTATTTGAGTATCATGATTTGTTTTAATAATCTCATTTTTAGTATCTGTAAAAAGTGTGTACACCAAATAAGATAAAAGAATCAATACAATAGCAATAATATTAAATATTTTTGTCATTTAGAAAACCTTTTTAAACTTGAGGGTAATATTAGGTTATATTTCAGAAGAACTTTACTCTTAAACTTTATCTGTGGACGGCTTTTTCTCCAATAAAATGCACCAAATGAGTTTACTTTCGTTTTAAAACTTCTATAACTGGTAGAGAATAATGGTTTACTTAAACACTCTTGAGATAAAAAAGTAAACTTTGAACCTATGAGAATAGTAGCTTCCCGACAGGTAGAAACTATGTTGAAAACTTTAGAATATTTCATTAACTCTTGAGTCTCTGTATCTACATAAACATCTAATTTTTTCTTATCAAAAATAGCAGGAAGAATCTTTTCATATAGATTTAACTCATAATTTTCAATCGAAAAGAGCGATGTTAGACAAAATAATAGTATAAGTAATAGTTTCAAAATAGGTATTCCATACTGATAATAAATGTTTGGTCTATGGATGGTATCTTTAAAGGAGTTTCAGAAAGACCTGTTAATGGGTCTACTCTCGTAAAAATTGTTTCTCGTGCTTTATTTAGGATATTTTCACCCTTAAAAGCAAAAGTTAAATCATCATTGTAATGGTATAAAACACCAGCATCATAATCTATGGTAATTTTATCTGATTTTTGATTATCTTGATAATAGATTATTTGATTAAAAATATCAAATTTTTTATAACTATTTATATTTTTAGCTACAATATTATATCGATTTATCTCTCCTAAATCTAAATAATTTTTTGTTAAAGTATGCCCTATATGAATATATAGTTTATCATAGTTATTATAATTATGTTTCCATCTAATAAACTCTCCATAGATAGTTATCATCTTATTTTGATTATCAAGTAAACCTCTATCTTTTGTTGGTAAGAGGGAATCATATTTTTTTATCATTCCAAAAGCTAACTCAAAACTATTAGCTCCTTTTGTATAGATTAGATTGTTAGATACTGTATCTGATAGTTCAGGTTTTTTTTCCCCCTCTGTTATATAATAGTTATAGCTATTGACTAAATATGGGTCAAGAGGTGCTTCCATATGTGCAAATATTGTTTTAAATGTAAAGTTGTCATTTGTATAGGTATACCCAGCTCTATACATCAATAAATCATCTTTTTGAATAGAATGGTTATTTCTTATTTGTGAAGCTTGTACTCCAACTGATAGTATCATGTTATCTTGAATAGAGTATTGATTTTCGACAAAAATATTTGCTACTTTTTGGTTTGTATTTCCTGTTCTTTCTATTTCTGTATTATTTAATTTTAGCTCTTCATATTTAAAATCTTTATATCTATATTTCATTCCAACTATAAGTTTATTATTTGATGTTATATATCTATATTTCAGTGTTGTACTTATCACATCGGAGCTAGTTTTTGTATCAATTTTATTGTAACCCAAATTTATATCATCTAAAAAATGAGTTTCTGTTCCTAAGTAATCATAGTTTATAGATAAAGAGAGATTATCTATATCTGTGTTATACCCTATATGTAGAGAGTTCATATCTATAACTGATTTTTTTGGAGTTGCATTAAAACTATAATTTATAAACGCATCTTTTTTTTGCTGTAAAACATCTATAATCAGTTTATTTTTTTTATCATAAACAGAAGCAAAGAGATGAGAAACATCTTTATCTCTTGAAAGAGTATTATTGTGACTTTTATATTTTTTTCTTTTATCGATATATCCTGAAGCATAAGCAAAATAGGAAAAATTATCTAACTCCTCTGAGTTATGAACAATAGCTCTTTTTGCACCATAGTTTGTTCCCTCTATTTTTACTTTAGAACCTGCATCTTTTGATGCTTTTTTAGAGTAAAGCTTTATAAGAAAAAAAGTTACTTCAGCACTAAATTCGTACGATGGATTTTTCGAATAAATCTCAATATGGTCCACAAAATCAAGGTCAATATCACCAAGAGTAAACAATCCACTTCCATATAAACTTGTAGTAATCTCTTGCTCATCTATAAATATTCTAAAAACATTAGAGTTATAGGGTTGTAATTTTGCTAATGTTAAAGGGTCTGAAATAGCAAATCGATTTTCAGCATAACTATATGGAAATCCTATCTTTAAAATATCTTTGAGTGTTCTAACCTGCATTCTTCGTAATTCATCTTTGGTGTATACTGTATATACACCACTATTCTCTTTTTTAGTCTTTGCTGATAAATCAGTTTTTACTTTTATATCTGTAAGTAATTTATCTATATTGAAATCATCAGCAAATATATTAGTTACAAAAAATGATAACAAAACTATTTTAAACTTTTTTATATTCATATATAAATCCTTTTATTTAAATATTTAACCATTTTCGAGCTACAACTCTCAAAGCTTCAGGGTTTTCTGAAGCAAAAAATTTTAGGTTTGGTTTTTTGTATCTATATCTAAAATTAAACTCTTTTTGTAAATATTCTACAATAGCATCACCAGAATGGATGAAAACAGTCTCTTTTGTAAAATATTTTTTAAGTGATTTAGATAGAAGAGGGAAATGAGTACATCCAAGTATGATAGCATCAGGAGTTGTAATATCTTGAAAATAGTGTTTAAATGTAGACTCTAAAATCTCTCCATCATAGATACCCTCTTCAACAAGAGGAACAAAAAGGGAAGTTGCTTTAGATTCTAAGTTGTAAAACATCATTTTCTTTAAACCTATCTCATAAGATTTAGAGCTTATAGTTGCTTTTGTACCTAATATTAATATATTTGCATCTTTATCTGTAAGTGCATTAGATGTTGCTAAAATCCCAGCCTCAACAACCCCAATAATAGGAAAGCTAGAGTTTTCTCTCATCTCCTCAAGAGCATAAGCACTCACAGTATTACAAGCAACAATAATAAGGTCTAACTCAAAATTTTTAAAAAATTCTACTGCTTCTAAACCATAACGGATAATAGTATTTTTATCTTTAATTCCATAGGGAACACGAGCAGTATCACCATAATAGATAATCTCTTCAAAAAGTTGATGTTCTAAAAGTGATTTTACAACCGTTAAACCACCTATTCCACTATCAAATACACCAACTTTCATCTTCTAATCCTTCTATTCAAATTTTATGATTATAACAGAATAGCTTTGAATTCTATTTAATACCATTTATTGTAGTTTGGTGTTTATTAAAATATATTATACTATTAATTTTAATATAATTGTTGGTAGTTTGAAGTTTACTAAAATAGATAATATTTATATTGTTTCACTTGCTTTTAAACTACTCTTTTGATAGCATAAAAAAATAGATTAAAATTAAAAAAAAGAGTAAAAGAATGAAGACAAAATCGATATATATATCAGCACAAGAGATAAATGCCGGAACACTATTTGTATCTATGGGTATGATGGAGATACTTAAACGTAATCTTTATAAAGTAGCTTTTTTTAGACCTATTATATATAAGAGAGATATTATAGATGGAGATATTAGCTTTATACTAGAAAGATACTCTTTAGATATGAATTATGATGAAGCATATGGATTTGATGTTGCTTATGTAGAAGATATGATAGCTTCAAATAAAACAAATACACTTATAAATCAACTCATTACTAAGTTTAAAAAGCTAGAGAGTGAGTATGATTTTGTACTATGTGAAGGAATTCGACGCTCTTTTTTAAATAGTAACATAAACTATGACCTTAATATTAAAATAGCTCAGAATTTTGGCTCTGCATATATAGATATTATTAATGCTAAAGAGAAAACTGCTAAAGAGGTTTATGAAAGTATTCAGATGGAGTATGAAAATATAGTACAACAAGGATGTTCTCACTTTGCTACTATAATAAACAGAGTAGATAAAGAGAAAAGAGAGATATTAGAAAAAAGTATAAAAGATTGTGATGCAACTATCTATCTTCTTGATGAGATAGAGGAACTTAGTTTATTAAGTGTCAAAGATGTTATAGATTCACTCAATGCTAAAGAGATACTTGTTGCAAAAGAGGATTATACAAGAAATATAAGAGCTGTAAAAGTAGCAGCACTGAGTTTAGATAACTTTTTAGACCATATAGAAGAGGATGATTTAGTTATTGTTCCCGCTGATAGGTCAGATATTATCTTAGGGCTTTTAGGTGCATTGTACTCATCCTCTTTTCCAAATGTTTCTGCTATTGTATTTCCTTTTGATATGGATACACATCCAAATATTAAAAAACTTATCTTAGGATTAGATAGATTTAATATACCTCTTATTAGTGTAAAAACGGATACATACCAAACAGCAAGAGCTATATCTAAAATTCATTCTCGTATAAGAGTAGAGAGTGAACGAAAAATAGCACTTTCATTAGGATTGTTTAACTCAAGTATAGATGTAAAATGTATAGAGGAGAAGATAGCAAACTCTCATACAGATGTAATGACTCCTCTTATGTTTGAATATAAACTTTTTGAGATTGCTCGTTCAAATAAGAAAACAATTGTTTTACCTGAGAGTGAAGATGAGAGAATTTTAAGAGCATCAGAGATAATTTTACTCCGAGATGTAGCAAATATTATTCTTTTAGGAGATGAAAAAGAGGTTGTAGCAAACGCTTTACGATTAGGTTTAGATTTGAGTAAGGCGACTATTGTAGACCATAAAAATTCTCCATTGATGAAAGAGTTTGTTGATAATTTTTATGAGATGAGAAAAGCGAAAGGGTTAAGCTATCAAGCTTCAGAAGATGCGATGCTTCATAGAAACTATTTTGCAACAATGATGGTACAGTTAGGCTATGCAGATGGAATGGTAAGTGGAGCAATAGGCTCAACAGGCGATACAATAAGACCAGCTTTACAGATAATAAAAACAACACCAGATACTTCCATAGTCTCAAGTGTATTTTTTATGTGTTTAGAAACAACTGTTTTAGTCTATGGTGATTGTGCAGTCAATCAAGACCCAGATGCAAAAGCATTAGCTCAAATCGCTCTATCGTCAGCAAAAACAGCACAAAGTTTTAACATAGAACCAAAAGTAGCAATGCTTTCTTACTCAACAGGAGAAAGTGGAACAGGTGCAGATGTAGATAAAGTAAGAGAAGCAACAAATATAGTAAAAAAATCATCAGATATTTTAATAGAGGGACCAATCCAATATGATGCAGCAATAAATAAAGCAGTAGCGAAAAAGAAACTCCCAAATTCAAAAGTAGCAGGAGAAGCAACAGTATTTATATTTCCTGACCTAAATACAGGAAACAATACATACAAAGCAGTGCAACGCTCAAGTGGAGCAGTAGCAATAGGACCAGTTTTACAAGGTTTAAATAAACCTGTGAATGATTTAAGTAGAGGTTGTTTAGTTGCAGATATTGTAAATACTGTTGCTATTACGGCGATTCAAGCAGGAAATAATTGAAAATTTCACTTTTTTCTTAAATAAATTTGATTTATAAGATAAAATAAGATATACTTTCAACGATGAAAGATGAGGCTCGAGTTCATCTTTAGTGTGTAATTTTGTAATTTTTGCTCAATTGTTACCTAAAGACTCTCCAATTTTTGACTCCACTTCTATGGAAGTGATTTTTTTATACTAAAGGTATTACAATGGCAGAATTAAAAGACGGCAAGATTAAATGGTTTAATGACGAAAAAGGTTATGGTTTTATTGAACAAAACGATGGTGGAAAAGATGTATTCGTACATTTCCGTCAAGTAAATAACCCAAATGGTGGACGTGTTTCTTTAGCTGATGGTCAAAATGTTACTTTTGAAATCGGTGAAGGTCAAAAAGGTCCTCAAGCTGAGAATGTAACTGCTCTTTAATTAGCACACTTTCTTAACTTACAGGCTTTTATGCCTGTAATGTATATTTCTTCTTTTAACTCCCCCTATTATTTTCAAAATATTTTTATTTATTAACTAAGTATAGTTGCTAGCTAGCTTTCTACTTACTTCGCTATGCCAATTATAGTCATATATTTCTTTGTAACATTCGCCAATTTTAATATCAAAATCCATCAATATTTTTTTAAATTATCTATATCATTCTTTATAAAAAGGTATAATTCCAAATCAAAAAAATAAAGGAGAAAATGGTGAAAAAAACTATTTTAATAGCAAGTGTAGCATTAGGAATTTTATTTAGTGGGTGTACTCAAGAGATGCAAAATAAATTTGGTCGAAGTATGCAAAACTGGACAGGTACAGATGGTGTTTTAGATATATATATGGGTGAAAAACTTGTACAACGTTATATCAAAATAGATAAATTTACAACAGCAACATCAACAGATGGAGATACAGCGAGAAACTATCGTTATGCCTATGGGTACTTAGATACTAATTTTAACTATAAAGTAGATGAGGGAGAGGAAAAAATATATTTTGAAGTAAGTAACTTTTCTACACCATATATCTTTTACTCAAATCCTAAACATTAATTACAGTGAATATATTAGAACTTTTTAAATACCTCATAGAGTCTAAAAGTGAAACACCAGATGATGGTGAGCTTTTAGATTTTATAGAGAACTATCTTCCTGAGTTTAAAGCTATTCGTATAGATGTTTCTAATGTTAAAAATCTCTTTCTCTATAAAAAGTTTGGAGAGGGTGAACATCTCTGTTTTGCAGGACATGTTGATGTGGTTCCAGCAGGAGAGGGTTGGAATAGTGACCCTTATAAGTTAGTTGAAAAAGATGGCTATCTATATGGTCGTGGAACTCAAGATATGAAAAGTGGTGTTGCTGGATTTGTTCAAGCACTCAAAGAGGTAAAAACTTTTAATGGAACACTCTCTTTACTTTTAACTTCTGATGAGGAGGGTGAAGCAGAGTTTGGAACAGTTGAGGTTTTAAAATATCTTGAGAAAAACAGTATGCTTCCCGATTATGCAGTAGTCGCTGAACCTACATCTGAAGAGAATTTTGGAGACGCCATAAAAGTAGGGCGACGAGGTTCTATAAATGGTTACCTTACTATAAAAGGAAAACAGGGTCATGCAGCCTATCCTGAAAAATCTCTAAATCCTATACATATATTAGCTCCAAAACTTCACAATATGGCAGGAATAAACTTAGATAATGGAGATCAGTTTTTTTCTCCTAGTAAGTTTGTTATAACAGATATTCGAGCTGGAATGGAGGTAACAAATGTTACACCAAATGAGTTAAAAATGATGTTTAATGTAAGAAATACAACATTAACAACTCAAAAAGAGGTAAGAGAATTTGTTGCTAAAAACCTTGATGGTATTGAATATGAGTTAAAACTTACACAAGGTTCTTATCCTTTTAAAACAGATACAGATACAAAAATAGTAAAAACGATAGATAAAGCGATAGAAAAGATAACAGGTTTGCAACCAAAACACTCAACAGCTGGTGGTACAAGTGATGCTAGATTTATGGCACCGATGGGTATTAAGGTTATAGAGTTTGGTGTAAAAAATGATACTATCCATGCTGTAAATGAGAGAACTACTGCAAAAGAGGTTGAAGAACTTTATCTTGTTTTTAAGAACTTAATTGAGATTTGGAGATAAATAGAGTGAAAATTTTACTTATTGTGATTGGATTGCTCTCTTTTTTATCTGCATCTGAACTTCATTGGAATAGTGATTATAAAAAAGCACTTCAAGAGGCTAAGATACAAAACAAAGATATCTATATGCTCATAACAGCAAGTGATTGTAGATGGTGTAGAAAATTTGAAGATGTAACACTTTCAAGAGCTGAGGTTATAGAGCATTTGAAAGAGAAATATGTTTTATTGTCGATAGATAGAGATTTTGATGATGTTGATAGGCGCTTTAATCTTAAAAGTATTCCAAGACACTACTTTATAGATAAAAATGATAAAATTATTCATACCTTTTTAGGTGCATGGAAAAAAGATGATTTCTACTCTTTTTTAAAAGATGTAGTTGTAAAAAAATTAAAAATAGAGGAAAATAGATGAAATTTGTACAAACAAACAATGCTCCATCGGCAATAGGTCCATACTCTCAAGCAGTAGTGGCAAATGGTATGGTTTACACTTCAGGTCAGATAGCACTTACTCCAGAGGGTGTGATGTTGGAAAATGATGTTGTTATCCAAACAAAACAGGTACTTAAAAACTTACAAGCAGTTTTAGAAGAGGCTGGAAGTGCTATGGATTTAGTAGTAAAAACAACTATTTTTATAGACTCTATGGATGATTTTACAACTATAAATGAGATATATGAGGAAGCTTTTGGCTTTCATAAACCAGCTCGTGCAACAGTAGCCGTAAAAACTCTACCTAAAAATGCTCTTGTTGAGATTGATGCAGTAGCTCTAATTAAGTAGTCAATTAAATAAAAATTAAAGCTATTTTGGATATAATTGCGAACTTTTTAGTAGAATTATAAGGAAATATTAATGTACGCAATTATCAAAAACGGTGGTAAGCAGTATAAAGTTCAAGAAGGTGATATTCTTCTTTTAGACAAAATGTCTCTTGAGCCAAAAGCTACAATCGAAATTACGGAAGTTCTAGCAGTTAATGCTGGTGAACTTAAAATGGGAGCTCCTTTTGTTGAAGGTGCTGTTGTAACTGCTGAGGTTATCAACGAAGGTCGTGACAAGAAAGTAATTATTTTCAAAAAACGTCGTCGTAAAGATAGTAAAGTTAAAAGAGGTTTCAGAAGAGATTTCACTCGTGTTCGTATCACGAAAATAGCTGCATAAGCTATAACGCAAGGAGATAAAGAATGGCACATAAGAAAGGACAAGGTAGTACACAGAATAATCGTGACTCTGCCGGTAGAAGACTTGGTGTAAAAAAATATGGTGGAGAAGTTGTTATTCCTGGTAATATCATCATCCGTCAGCGTGGAACTAAAATCCACCCAGGTAACAATGTAGGAATGGGAAAAGACCATACTATATTTGCACTTATTGAAGGTGTTGTTAGATTCGAAAGAAAAGACAAAAAACGTCAACAAGTTTCTGTAGTACCTGCTTCATAATTCTACAAATATTTGGGCTTTTGCCCATATATTTTATTAACCTCAATCTATAATTTAGAATTAATTCTAAAAACCTTTTAATATTTAACAATTTACTATTTCATTTTTAAAAATTAAAGTTAATTTTTAAGTATTTTTATATAAAACCAAGGATTTATAATGTTTACAGATAGTGTCGAATTAACAGTTAGCTCAGGAAAAGGCGGGCAGGGATGTGTTGCATTTCGTCGTGAAAAGTTTGTACTCAATGGTGGTCCAAATGGTGGAGATGGTGGAAAAGGTGGAGATGTTTGGTTTAGATGTGATAATAATACACATACTCTTTCACATTTTCAACGTAGAATGCACATAAAAGCAGATAAAGGTGTACCTGGTGAAGGTTCTTTAATGACTGGAAAATCTGGAGCAAAAAAAATTATTATTGTTCCACCTGGAACACAAATTTTAGATACTGAAACTGGAGAGGTTCTTTTTGATATGTTAAAACATGGTCAAGAGGAAAAGTTTATTCAAGGTGGAAAGGGTGGACTTGGAAATTTTCACTTTCGTTCACCAACAAATCAGAGACCAACTTATGCACAACCAGGAGAGAAAGGTGAAACTAGAAAAATAAAACTAGACCTTAAACTTATTGCTGATGTTGGATTAGTTGGATTTCCTAATGTTGGAAAATCAACACTTATATCAACAGTTTCGAATGCTCGTCCAGAGATTGCTAACTATGAATTTACTACACTTACACCAAAATTAGGTCAAGTAAATATTGGAGATTTTGAGTCTTTTGTTATGGCAGATATTCCTGGTATTATCGGTGGAGCTCATGAAGGAAAAGGTTTAGGTATTCAATTTTTAAGACATATAGAAAGAACTAAGATTCTTCTTTATATGGTTGATTTAGGAAATTATAGAGAGTTAAAAGAGCAGATAGAAGTTTTAAAAGATGAGATAGCTTCATTTTCTGAAGTTTTAGGAAATTCTAAATTTGCTATCGCTTTAACTCGTGTTGATATTGTTCCTCCTGATGAGATAGATGATTTAGTTAATGAATTTTTGAAACTTTTAGGTTTAGAATCTTCAAAAACTAATGAGTTTAATTTTGATAGTACAATGCCTTTTTATGTACAAGATTCAGCTTCTGAAGAGTTAGGGTTTGATAGAACGAAACCATATTTAGTCGCTCCTATATCTTCAGCAACAAGTAAGAATATAGAAGCACTTAAATATTCTCTATTTAATCTAGTGCAATCAGACCGTAAATAGCTATGAAAAGAGTAGTAGTTAAGGTTGGTAGTGCCGTTTTAACTGAAAACTCTCAGATTGCATTAGCCCGAATGCAATCTTTAGTTATATTTTTAGTAGAACTCAAAAAAAAACATGATGTTATTTTAGTCTCTTCAGGTGCAGTTTCTGCAGGATTTACCAAACTTCCATTAGATAGAACTATTATTAAAAACAAACAAGCTTTAGCTGCAATAGGGCAACCTATATTGATGAACCATTATAAACGAGAGTTTTTTGTTCATACAACTACTTCAGCACAAGTTTTAATCACCTCTGCAAATCTTAATAGAAAAGATGATATAGCACGAATAAAAGGGACAATAGATACTCTTTTAGAGAATGGTGTTCTTCCTATTATAAATGAAAATGATGCAACATCGACACAGGAGCTAGAGGTAGGGGACAATGACCAACTTTCAGCATATATTACAAAGCATACTGATGCTGATATGTTGATTATATTGTCCGATATAGATGCCTATTATGATAGTGACCCAAGAGAAAATAGTGATGCTAAAGTTCTAAAAATTGTAAATAGTATCGCTAAAGAAGAGTTACAAAAAGTACCAACACCAAATAATATTTTTGCAACAGGTGGTATAGTAACAAAACTAAAAGCAGCTTCTTATCTACTTCAAAACAATAAATCACTTTTTTTAGCAAGTGGATTTGATTTGGATGATGTAAAAAGTTTTATGTTAGATAATAAACATAATGGTGGAACACTTTTTACAAAAGAGGATAAAAAATGAATGTGATTTTTATGGGAACACCGGACTATGCGCAAAAGATATTGGAACGATTAATAGAGAAAGAGGATATTAATGTTGTAGCTGTATATACTCAGCCAGATAAACCAGTAGGGCGTAAAAAAGTTTTGACTCCACCTCCTGTTAAAGTAACAGCTCAAGAAAATGAGATTAGAGTTATTCAGCCAAATAGATTACGAGATGAAGATGTTATCGCTGAACTTTTAACAATCGAGTGTGATTATATAGTTGTTGCTGCTTATGGACAGATTTTACCAAAATCTATTCTTGATTATGCACCTTGTATAAATTTACATGCTTCTATCCTACCAAAGTTAAGGGGTGCAAGTCCTATTCAACAAGTTTTACTTAATGGTGAAATACAAACAGGTGTAACAGCTATGCTTATGGATGTTGGATTAGATACTGGTGATATTATAAAAATATCTACTATCGATATATCTAATGATGAGATGGTAGAAACTCTTTTTGATAGACTTACAGATGTTGCGGTGAATTTAACTGAAGATGTACTCGAAAATTTTACTACTTATGAAATGAAAAAGCAAGATGATACACTTTCTACACATTGCTCTAAAATTACAAAAGCAGATGGTGAAGTAGAATTTGATAATGCGACAACTCTTTATAATAAATATCGTGCATTCACACCTTGGCCAGGAATATATCTTAAGAGTGGACTGAAGTTAAAAAAAATAATTTTAGAAGAGTGTCAAAGTTCAAATATTGCAGGAAAAATTTTAAAAATTGAGAAAGAGAGTATTGTTGTCGGTTGTGAAATAGGTTCTATTCGAATATTTAGTGTTCAATCACCATCAAAAAAAGAGGTTTCTATTCTCTCTTTTATAAATGGACAAAGATTAAATATTGCAGATATTATCTCTTAAAAGTGTAGATTCAACACAAATATATATAAAAAAATTACTGAGAGAAAAGAGTATAAAACTTCCTTTTGCAGTAACCACAACTATTCAAACAAATGGTATAGGCAGTCGAAATAATTCTTGGATAGGTTTAGAGGGTAATCTTTTTTTATCTTTTGCAATTTCATTTAAAGATTTACCAAATGATTTAAAATTGGAGTCCTCCTCTATCTATTTTTCATATCTTTTAAAAGAGGTTTTAAGTGAACTAAATTCCTCTGTTTGGCTAAAATGGCCTAATGATTTTTATTTGAATAAAATAAAAATCGGGGGAATGATTACTAATATTATAGGGGATACTCTTATTTGTGGAGTAGGTTTAAATCTTATTACTGCTCCAGATAAATTTCTATCATTAGATATACAAATATCAAAAGAAAAGCTTTTAAAATTATTTTTTTTAAAAATAGAAAAAAAAATAGAATGGAAGCAAGTTTTTAGTAAATATCAGTTAGAATTTCATAAAAATAGAGAGTTTTCTACACATAAAAATAGTGTAAAAGTTTCATTAAAAGATGCTGTTTTACAAAATGATGGTTCTATAATAAGCGATGGCGAAAGGATATATAGTCTAAGATGAGTGAAGTAATAGTAATTGCAAATCAAAAAGGTGGTGTTGGAAAGACAACAACAGCTGTAAATTTATCAGCATCTTTAGCGGTTGCAGAAAAAAAAGTTCTCTTAATAGATGTAGACCCTCAAGCGAATGCAACAACTTCTTTAGGTTTTCATAGAAATGATTATGAGTTTAATATTTATCATGTTTTAACAAATAGTAAAAAATTACAAGATATTATTTTAAAATCAGATTTACCAACACTTCATTTAGCTCCATCAAATATAGGATTAGTTGGAATTGAAAAAGAGTATTATGATGCAGATAATGCAAAAGGTCGGGAACTTGTTTTAAAAGGGGCTATTGCAGATATTCGTGAAAAATATGATTATATTATAATAGATGCTCCTCCTGCACTTGGACCGATGACAATAAATGCTTTAGCAGCTTCAAACTCTGTGATTATACCTATCCAGTGTGAATTTTTTGCATTAGAGGGATTGGCACAACTTTTAAATACTATTAAAGTTGTACGAAAATCTATAAATCCAAAGTTAACAATAAAAGGTTTTTTACCAACAATGTTTAGTTCTCAAAATAATCTTTCAGAACAAGTTTTTGCAGATTTACGTCAACATTTTAATAGTAAACTTTTTAGGGATGGAGAGGATTTTATTGTTGTACCTAGAAATGTTAAATTGGCTGAATCCCCATCTTTTGGTAAACCAGCAATTTTATATGATGTAAAATCAAAAGGGGTTATAGCCTATCAAAATTTAGCAAATCTTATTATAAAATAATTTAAATTAAGGATATTATCTATACAAATTATAATTTTTTTTTAATTTCTTCTATACTTTAACTATCCTTTTAATTTTATCATTGTATAATTTCACAACTTTTAGGAGGTGCTATGTTAGATATAAACCCAATACTACTTTTGGTTACATTTGTTGTATTTCTTTCGCTTATTGCCGTTCTGAACAGTTGGCTTTATAATCCATTATTCGCTTATATTAACAAACGTGATGAAGATATCAAGAACGACTTAAATGAAGTTGGTTCAAATGATGATGAAATCAATGAGTTAAATGCAAAAGCTGAATCTATAGTTATGAATGCTAAACTAGAGGTTGCGGCCCTAAGAGAAAAAGTTATTGCGGATGCTAAGAAATTGGCAGATAGTAAACTAGAGACAAAACGTGCTGAATTAGCTAGTGAATATTCTAAATTTGAGAAATCACTTGAAGAATCTAAAGCTCAGTTAGTAAGTGACCTAATGTCTGAAGTTCCACTATTTAAAGAAGCTGTTAAAGCTAAATTTAGTCAAATATAAAGGATGTTTTGTGAGTAGAATTTTAGTATTAATGCTAAGTATGTCAACTTTTGCATTAGCATCTGATGTAATTACAGATGGTGGTACAGATATTGTTCAAAGAACAGTGAACTTTGTATTATTCGCTGGACTAGTTTGGTATTTAGTTGCTGAACCAGCAAAGAACTTTTTCAACGCAAGAACTCAAAATATTGCTGATGAATTAAAGAAAGTTCAAGACAGGCTGAATGAATCGATTTCTCTAAAAAAAGAGGCACAAGCAAAAATTGTTGATGCTGAAAAATTTGCAGAAGAGTTAATCGTTTCATCTAAAAAAGAGAACAAACTTATTGATGAAAAAATGATAGAACAATGTGAATTTGAACTTGAAACATTAACAAAGCAACATGATTCTGTAAAAGAGTTTGAGCAAAGAAAAATGATCAATAATGTTGTTGAAGAAATTTTAAATGATGTACTGAATGAAAGTAGTGCTAACTTTGATAAAAAAGCGATGGCTAGTGTTATTTTAAAGAAGGTGGCATAATATGGAAGAGTTGATTGCAAAAAAATATATTAAAGCCATTACTAATGGTTTAGATATAGCAACTGTTAAAAATATGACTATCGTATTTGCTGTATTAGCTGATTCATTTAAAGATACAAAATTTGTAAATATAATTGAAAACCCTTATATTAAGAAAAATGATAAATTATCAATACTGTTAGATGCAGTTAAGTCTGTAGAATCTAAAGAATTAAATAATTTTATTAAGCTTATTGTTGAAAATAATAGAATTAATATCATTCCTTCTATCGCTGAAGAGATGAGAAAAAATTTAGCAAAAGAGACTAAAAGTTATGATGGTACTATATATAGTGATACTGCTATCGATAAAAAATTAGTAACTGAGTTAAGTAAGGGTTTAAGTAAAAAGTTCGATTCAAAAATCAGTTTAACATTTGTGAAAAATGATTTTAGTGGTATAAAAGTTGATGTAGAAGATTTAGGTGTAGAGATTAATTTTTCTAAAGCAAGAATCAATACACAAATGATAGAACATATATTAAAAGCAATTTAACTTTCAAAGAGAGGAGAACAATAGTGGTAGCAAAAATTAAAGCTGATGAAATTAGCTCAATAATAAAAGAACGTATCGATAATTTTGAATTAAATGTTGATATTAGTGAAACTGGTAAAATTGTTTCTTATGCTGATGGTGTTGCACAAGTTTACGGACTTAGCAATGTTATGGCTGGAGAGATGGTAGAGTTTGAAGATGGTACACAAGGTTTAGTTATGAATCTTGAAGAAAGTAGTGTTGGTATCGTTATTTTAGGTGCTGGTACTCAATTACGTGAAGGTATGTCTGTTAAAAGACTAGGTAAACTTCTTCGTGTTCCTGTTGGAGATGCTCTTTTAGGTCGTGTAGTAAATGCACTTGGTGAGCCAATCGATGGAAAAGGTCCTATTGAAACAACTGAAACTCGTTTCGTTGAAGAGAAAGCACCTGGAATTATGAATCGTAAATCTGTTCATGAACCATTAGCAACTGGTATCAAAGCTATTGATGCTCTTGTTCCAATTGGTCGTGGTCAACGTGAGCTTATTATTGGTGATAGACAAACTGGTAAAACAACAATCGCTATCGATGCAATTATCAATCAAAAAGGTAATGGTGTTGTTTGTGTATATGTTGCAATCGGTCAAAAAGAATCAACAGTAGCTCAAATCGTTCGTCGTTTAGAAGATCATGGTGCTATGGAATACACTATCGTTGTATCTGCAACTGCTGCTGAAGCTGCTGCATTACAATTTTTAGCTCCATATACTGGTGTTACTATGGGTGAATATTTCCGTGATAATGCAAGACATGGTTTAATCGTTTATGATGATTTAAGTAAACATGCAGTTGCTTATCGTGAAATGTCATTAATTCTTCGTCGTCCTCCAGGTCGTGAAGCTTATCCTGGTGATGTTTTCTATGTTCATTCTCGTTTACTTGAACGTGCTGCAAAACTAAGTGATGAAGATGGTGCTGGTTCATTAACTGCACTTCCAATTATTGAAACTCAAGCGGGTGATGTTGCTGCATATATTCCAACGAATGTTATTTCAATTACAGATGGTCAAATCTTTTTAGAAACAGATTTATTTAACTCAGGTGTACGTCCAGCAATTAATGTTGGTCTTTCAGTTTCTCGTGTTGGTGGTGCTGCTCAAATTAAAGCTACTAAGCAGGTTGCTGGTACTTTACGTCTTGACCTTGCACAATATCGTGAACTTCAAGCATTTGCTCAATTTGCATCTGATTTAGATGAAGTTTCTCGTAATCAACTTGAACGTGGTCAAAGAATGGTAGAAGTTTTAAAACAAGGTCCTTTTTCACCACTTTCTGCTGAGAAACAAGTTTTAATTATCTTTGCTGGTAATGAAGGTTTCTTAGATGATATGGACGCATCAAATGTTGTTCGTTTTGAGTCTGAACTATATCCATTTATTGAAGCATCATATTCTCAAATTTTTGAGAACATTAGAAGTAATTCTAAAGTTGATGATGATACAAAAGCATTAATGATTAAAGCACTTGAAGAATTCAAAGCTAGCTTTGTAGCTAACTAAGGATTATTTAATGGCAAACTTGAAAGATATTAAAAGACAGATAGGAAGTGTTTCTAACACTCAAAAGACAACACGTGCGATGAAACTTGTATCAACTGCAAAACTTCGTCGTGCTGAAGAGTTAGCAAAACGCTCTCGTCTTTATGCTGACAAAATGAATCAGGTAATTGCCGAAATAGCTGGACGCATAAAGTGTAATAAAGTTGGCGGAATTGAAAATCGTTGTTTTATAGAGATTGAAAATCCAAAGATGGTTGATATTATTTTTGTAACAGCAGATAAAGGTTTATGTGGTGGTTTTAATATTCAAACTATTAAAGCTGTTAATAAACTGCTTGCTGAATACAAAGAAAAAAATATAAAAGTGCGTTTACGTGGTGTCGGTAAAAAAGGTATTGAATTTTTTAAATATAATGAAGTAGAACTTTTTGATTCAGTGAGAGATTTAAGTTCAAAACCTGATAAAGTAAGATCTGATGAATATATTAAAACTTCAATAGAAGATTATAAAGATGGCAAAATTGATGCGCTTCATATCGTATATAATGGATATAAAAACATAATAACTCAAGAGTTACATGTAAATAAAATATTACCAGTAGATACAGATGGTTTTGAATGTAGTGAAATAGCTAATTCAATGCTTGAGATTGAAGCTCAAGATGAAGAACATATGCTTGACTCTTTAGTAGATAGATATGTTGAATATAATATGTACTACTCTTTAATTGATTCAGTTGCAGCAGAACATAGTGCTAGAATGCAGGCTATGGATACAGCAACTAATAATGCTAAAGATATGGTTAAATCGTTGAATGTTCAATATAATAAAGCTAGACAAGCATCAATTACTACAGAACTAATAGAAATTATTAGTGGTGTGGAGTCGATGAAATAATGGAGAAAAATATGATTGGTAAAATAAGCCAGGTAATGGGACCAGTTGTTGATGTTGATTTTGATGGTTATTTACCTGTAATTAACGAAGCAATTGAAGTTAAAGTAAGTCTTGAAGGTAAAGAAAACCGTTTAGTACTTGAAGTTGCAGCTCACTTAGGTGATGGTCGTGTAAGAACGATTGCAATGGATATGAGTGAAGGTTTAGTTCGTGGTATGGATGCTACTGCTACTGGTGCACCTATTAAAGTTCCAGTTGGAGAAAAAGTACTTGGTCGTATTTTTAATGTAATTGGTGAAACTATCGATGGTGGTGAACAAGTTACAGATGCACCTGAATGGTCAATTCATCGTGCTCCACCACCATTAGTAGACCAATCTACTACTACTGAAATGTTTGAAACAGGTATCAAAGTTGTTGATTTACTTGCTCCTTACGCTAAAGGTGGTAAAGTTGGATTATTTGGTGGTGCTGGTGTTGGTAAAACGGTTATTATCATGGAACTTATTCATAATGTTGCACATGGTCATGATGGTTTATCAGTTTTTGCTGGTGTTGGTGAAAGAACTCGTGAAGGAAATGACCTTTACTATGAGATGAAAGACTCAAATGTACTAGACAAAGTTGCACTGTGCTACGGTCAGATGTCAGAGCCTCCAGGAGCACGTAACCGTATCGCTCTTACTGGTCTTACAATGGCTGAGTATTTTAGAGATGAAAAAGGTCTAGATGTTCTTATGTTTGTTGATAATATCTTCCGTTTTGCACAATCAGGTTCAGAGATGTCTGCACTTCTTGGACGTATTCCTTCAGCTGTTGGTTACCAACCAACTCTTGCTCGTGAAATGGGTGCATTACAAGATAGAATTACATCTACTAAAAATGGTTCAATTACTTCAGTTCAAGCGGTATATGTACCTGCAGATGATTTAACTGACCCTGCTCCAGCTTCTGTTTTTGCTCACTTAGATGCGACAACAGTACTTAACCGTAAAATTGCTGAAAAAGGTATTTATCCTGCAGTTGATCCTCTTGATTCAACTTCAAGATTACTTGATCCACAAATTTTAGGTGAAGAACATTATTCAGTAGCTCGTGGTGTTCAACAAACACTTCAAAAATATAAAGATTTACAAGATATTATTGCAATTCTTGGTATGGATGAACTTAGTGAAGATGACAAAAATGTTGTTGAACGTGCTCGTAAAATTGAGAAGTTTCTTTCTCAACCATTCTTTGTTGCAGAAGTATTTACAGGTGCTCCTGGTAAGTATGTTTCTTTAGCTGATACTATTAAAGGTTTCAAAGGAATCTTGGATGGTGAGTATGATGAGTTACCTGAATCAGCATTTTATATGGTTGGTTCTATGGATGAAGCTATAGAGAAAGCTGAAAAGCAAAAAAACAAGTAATTTTATATTAAAGGACTGACATGGATAAGTTAAAACTTGAAATCCTAACACCTAATGGCGAAATCTTTCATGATGAAGTTGTTAGTGTCGTTCTTCCTGGTGAAGAGGGAGAATTTGGTGTTCTTGCTCATCATGCTTCTTTATCTACTTTACTTGAAGCTGGTGTTATTGACATCAAAAAAGAGGATAAATCAGTCGAATCTATTCTTATCAACTGGGGTGTAGTTCAAGTTGATGAGGAAAAAGTTATTGTTTTAGTTGAAGGTGCAGTAGCTATTCGTGGTGAAAATGAGGGCGATATTGCTAAAGCTCTTGAAGATGCAAAAGAGCTTATTAACTCTATTGCAGATTCAAGCACTGCAATAGCTTCTGTTTCAGCAAAAATAGAATCAGCAGCACAAAGATTACTTTAATCTATGACAAATGATTTAATAGATTTTTATCTAAAGACACATCCAGTTACACTGGGTGTTCTTGTTTTACTCTCAATATATTTTATTATATTAAATTGGGTATTTTTCTATCGTTACTTCTCTTTACATAGTTGGCTTTCTCGTGAAAATAGTTCATTAGAAACCTTGTTATTGGGTGCTTCTACTGTAAGTGAAGATTCTTTCTTAAATAATTTTTTAAAAACAACGGTAAATATAACTAAAGAGATTTTAGATTTAGCGATGTTAGCTGCGACAAAAGAGGCAACAAAAGGGTTGTCTATACTTTCAATATTTGCATCTACAACACCTTTTATTGGTTTGTTTGGTACAGTTGTTTCTATTTTAGATACTTTTACTCATATTGGTCAAACAACAGGAAGTATGTCTATTATTGCAAGTGGAGTTTCTGATGCACTTATCGCAACAGCAGCTGGTATATTTGTAGCAATTTTTGCTTATACATATCATCAAATTTTAAAAAGACAATCTTTTGAATTAGTTAGTTTTCTTCAGATGCAAAGTGATGCTATATTAGCACGTAAAGCTTCAATATGATTTATGATTGGGATGATAAACCAGAGTTAAATATAACTCCCCTTGTGGATGTTATGTTGGTTTTATTGGCTATTTTAATGGTTATTGCACCAAATATTGTATATGAAGAGAAAATCAAATTACCTCAAGGTTCAGCATCCTCTCAATTATCTAAAATTCCACCTGTACATATTAGTATAGATGAAAAACTTCATATCAAGATAAATAAAGATAGTTATCTTTTAAGTGCTTTTATGGATAATTTTAGTTTATATACTCAAAAGTTAGATAAAAAAGCAACAGTTCTAATTAGTGCTGATAAAAGCTTAGATTATGGTGTTGTAATGTCAATTTTATCTGCTGTTAAACAAGCAGGTTTTACAGAGGTTTCGTTAGCAACTAATGGTTAAAAATAGTACATATTTTTATTTGGGTGGTTTTATATCACTAACTCTTTTTATATCTTTTATATCTCTTTTTTTATATATGATGCTTAGCTCATCCAAGCAAAAAATATATGCACTCAAAAAAGATAAATATATCTCAATTTCAATTAACATTTCAAGCAGAGAGAATAAAACAGATACAAAAGTTATAAAAGAGCAAAAACAAACAAATAATCCTGTAGAAAAGATTCAAAGTAAGATAGAAAAAAATATTTCTAAAAATTTCAATGTTGAAAATCTTTTTGATGATGTTTGGACAAAAAAAATTGTATTAAAAGAGAAAAAAGTTAAAAAGATTGATAATAAGATTATCAATTCTAAAGTTCTTAAAGAGATAGAAAAGAAGATAAAAAAGCTAGATGTAAATGCTAAAAAAATTATCTCCACTCAGAAAGATAAAATAGAAAAAGATGAAAATAAAATAGAAAAGAAAGCTGTTTCTTCTGCAGATGAAGTTAATGAATATTTAGCTAAAATTAATTTATTAGTATATAAATATTTTAAACCTCCTCAAAATAGTGAAGGACATAGTGTAAAAGCTGTTATTGAATTAACTGCACTTGGTAAAGTAACAAGCTTTAGAATTTTAAACTATTCAGCTAATGATAGTTTAAATAATGAATGTGAAAAAATAGAGAGACGATTGTTAGGAATCGTTTTCCCTTTAAATCCTCAAAAAAAATCTAGTAGAACGATAGTTATACTAACATCTAAGGAGTAAAATTGAAAATAGTATTTTTAATACTTATGTTATTCACTTTGTCTTTTGGAGCTGATGCGACAATAGAAGTTATAAAAAAAGCAGATTCTTTACCAACTATTGCAGTTGAAGATTCTTCCATTAGTTATGATAATAAATTTAAACTTACATTTTTTAAGTCTCTTATTGCTGATTTAAATGTACTTTCTTTATTTAATGTAGATAGACACCATCGAGTAGTTGAATTTGATGCAGAAGATGTAATCGTTTCAAATAAAGATAAAAGTTATGTGATTCGATATAAAATTTATGAAGATGATAATCAAGCACTCAATGTTCAATTAAAATTATTACAGAATGATACTATACAAATAAATAAAACATATAGAATATCTAAAAAATCTCTTTATATGTTTATATCACACTCTATCGCCTATGATATAAATGAGTTTATGGAAGCACCTTCTGTTGCATGGATGAAACGTAAAGTTGTTTTTTCAAGAATAGTAGAATCTAAAAAAAGTGAAATAATAGTTGCTGATTATACATTAACATATCAATCAATAGTAATTAGTGGAGGGTTTAATGTTTTTCCTAAGTGGGCAAATAAAACTCAGACAGAAATTTATTATACTGCTCTTGATGGATTTAAACCAACTCTAAATCATTATGACCTTAAAACAGGTAAAATAAATAAAGTAATATCTTCTGATGGTATTATGATATGTTCAGATGTTAGTAGAGATTCCAAACAGCTTTTATTGACTATGGCTAGAAGTGGTCAACCAGATATATATCTTTATAATGTGGAAACAAAAAAACTTAAAAGAGAAACTAGATATAGTGGAATAGATGTAAATGGTCAGTTTATGGGTGATAATAAAATAGTTTTTATATCTAGTCGATTAGGATATCCCAATGTTTTTTATAAAACAATAGGAGAAAAAGATGTTGAACAGATGGTTTTTTATGGAAAATCAAATTCAGCATGTAGTGCAAACAGAGAATATGTTGTTTATAAAGCTAGAGAGAGTTCTGATTCTTTTGCAAGAAATACTTTTAATCTACATCTAATATCAACAAAAACAGATTCTATTAGAAGACTTACTGCAACAGGTATTAATGAATTTCCTAGATTTTCAGAGGATAGAGATGCTATTATCTTTATTAAAAACTATGAACAGCAGAGTGCTATCGGAATTATTAGACTACATCATAATAGAAATTATCTTTTTCCACTAAAATATGGAAAAATTCAAGCTATGGATTGGTAGTAGATAGATTTAACAGTTTTTGTGATATAATCTAGGAATTTTTAATATTTAAGGAAATAAAAGATGAAAAGTATAGTACTTTCTAGTGTTACTATTGCTCTTATTGTATTGAGTGGATGTTCAGATAAAGAACCAGCAGTTGATGAAAAACCAGCTATTGAAAAACCAGCTGTTGAAAAACAAGAAGAGAAAGTAGTAGAAAAAGTTGAAGAGGTTAAAACAGAAGTTGTTGCAACTGATGATGCTATTGTTAATAGTGATGAGACTCCTCAACTAGAACCTTTGACTGATTCATCTAATTCAGATAATAGTATGAGTATTTCAGATATAGAGAATCAACTATCAACAATATATTTTGCTTTTGATCAGTTTAATATCTCTTCTGATATGCAATATAAAATTTCTGATGATGTTTCTGCAATTAATAAACCTGAAAAAAGTTTTAATATTAAACTTGAAGGTAATTGTGATGAATGGGGGAGTGATGAATATAACTTTGCTCTTGGACTTAAACGAGCGAATTCTGTAAAAAAAGCACTTATTGCTGAAGGAATTGATAGTGAACGTATTTCTATGGTAAGTTATGGTGAAAGTAATCCAACTTGTAAAGATCAAACACAAGAGTGTTGGTCTCAAAATCGCCGTGTAGATTTTACACTACTTCCATAGTTTAATAGAATGAAAAATCTTACTTTAGCTACTTTCATAGTAGCTACAGTACCTCTTCTTTTATATAGTGCTGAACCATCTGCTTTTGGTGCAGGTAATATAAATAATCCCCATCCTTATGGCTTAACAAAAAGTGAAAAAGTTATTTTAGAAAATAAAAATAGCTTAATTAATAATAAAAAAAATTTACGTAAAGTAGAGATTAAAAGTAATAGACAAGCAAATGAAGTTGATTTATTAAGAGAACGAATAGATGGCTTACAGACGATTGTTGAAAGTATTAGTAGAAAATCTCATAAGAATAAAGTAAATTTACAAAAATTAAATAATCAAAAAATTGAAGAATCAAAAAATTCAAATGAGTATGAAATTCGATTGGGAAATGTAACACAATCAAATTCACAAAATATTCAATTAAATAGTGATAATATTGCAAAAATAAAATTAGTTATAGATGAATTATCTCTTTTAATTAATTCTATTAATGCTAAATATATTACACGAGATGAGTTTAATCTTCTTGTTGATGATGTTAATAGTTTTAAAGCTTTAATTGTTAAAGAGCTAAAAGCACAAAAAAAAGTTCATGTAAAAAAAGTTTCTAAATCTCCTTTTGCCAATATGACAAATGGTGATGTAGCTACAAAAGCTAAAAGATTATTTGATAAACAGTATTATACAGATGCAATTAAATACTATAAATATTTAATTGAAAAAAATTATAGACCAGCACAATCACATTATATGATAGGTGAAATGTACTATAAAAGAAAAAATTATGCTGATGCTATATCTTATTTTAAAAAGAGTGCAACACTTTATTCGAAAGCTTCATATATGCCAAATCTAATGTTACATACTGCTAATTCTATGGACAGAACAGGTGATAAACAGCATGCAAGAAATTTCTATAGAGGTATTCTTGCAAAATATCCTAGTTCTAAAGAAGCTATTGAAGCACAAAAGAGTTTAGAGTAAATAGATTTTTATGATAGAATTTCAAAATTAATTAATAAAAGGTAAAATAAAATGGCAATAGAAACAAATCAAATAGTGTCGATAGAGTATGAAGTACGTGATGGGGATACAGTTGTAGATAGTAATGTTGGTGGAGCTCCTTTAGTTTTTATGTATGGTAAAGGTCAAATTATTCCAGGTTTAGAAGATGGTATTAAAAATATGACTATTGGTGAAAAAGGTGATGTTCTTGTTAAGCCTGAAGATGCTTATGGTGAATTAAATCCAGATGCACAGCAAGAAGTACCTAAAGACCAATTTGCTGGTATTGAACTTGAAATCGGTATGACTTTATATGGTCAAGGTGAAGATGGTGGAACAGTACAAGTAATTGTTAAAGAGATAGGTGAAGAAACTGTTATTATTGACTTTAATCATCCTTTAGCTGGAAAAAATTTAATGTTTACTGTAACTCTTAACAATGTAAGAGATGCTTCTGCTGAAGAAGCAATGACTGGTATACCTGCTGAAAACAAACAAGAAGAGAGTGGTCATTGTGGTACTGGTGGCGGAAGTTGTGGATGTCACTAGTTTTATAACTGCGTCAAGTGCTTCTCAACAAGCATTTAAAACAGCGACACTTTTAAAAACACTTGATATCAATGCTCTTATTTTGGGGGATGTTGGTGTTGGAAAAAAAACTCTCGCTCAATATATTCTTCCAGATGCACCTATTTTAGATGCATCTAGTCTTGAGGAACTTTTAACTGTTGTTGAAAGTTCTAAAGAGCTTATTATTATAAATCTTGAAAACTCACCAAATATTAAAATTTTAATTGATATTATTGAAAAAAATAGTATACGAATAATAGCAACAGCAAAAAGTTCATTTATTAATGACAATATAGATGAGCTTTTTACACTTAAATTTAATATCCCTTCTCTGATAAAACGTGAGGAAGATATTGAAATACTAATTGAAAAATTCACAAAAGAGGCATCTTTACTTTTTGGAAATTGTGAAAAATTTAATTTTAATAATTTTACTCCAGATTTAACTCAAAATGGAACATCTTTAAGAAGACAAGTGATGGTTTCCTACCTTCTTCAAGATATTCAAGATAATGAGCTTATGGATATTATTCAAAATTATTTATTTGATAAATTAGGCTCAAATAGTGATTATAGAGATTTTATTTATCTTTATGAAGCACCATTAATTAATGCAGGTTTAAGTAAGTTTAAATCGCAACTGAAACTGGCTGATAGATTAGGTCTTAATAGAAATACTCTTAGAAAAAAAATAGCAAATAATAAACAATATATAAAAGGAAAATAGATGTCAAAAAAAATAGCAATGATATTCGCAGGTCAAGGTTCTCAAGCCGTAGGTATGGGACAAGATTTTTATAATAGTTCAGATATAGCAAAAGAGATGTTTGAAAAAGCTGGAGAGAGAATAGGGGTTGATTTTAAAGAGCTTATATTTGAAGAGAATGAAAAACTTGCTCAAACAGCTTATACTCAACCCGCTATTTTATTGGTACAGATGATAGCATATAAGCTTTTTAAAGAGAGTTGTCCAGATATAAAAGCTGAACTTTTTTTAGGTCACTCTTTAGGTGAATTTTCAGCATTATGTGCAAGTGGTGCTATTGACTATGTAGATGCTGTGGAGTTAGTGCATAAGCGTGGTACATTTATGCAAGAAGCATGTGAAGATGTAGATGCAGGTATGATGGCTCTTGTTGGCTTAGATGATGCAACCGTAGAAAAAGTGTGTACAGAAGCTCAGTCTAATGGTAAAAAAATATGGCCAGCAAACTATAACCAAGATGGACAGTTAGTTGTAGCTGGAATGAAAAGTGATTTAGAATCTTTAGAGCAAACATTTAAAGATGCTGGCGCAAAACGAGCTATAGTTTTAAATATGTCTGTTGCTTCTCATTGTGAGATATTAGCTTCAGCACAAGAGCCATTATCTACACTTATGAAAGAGATGATAAAAGATAATTTTAGTGCACCTATTATCTCAAATGTAACAACATCTGCATATAGCTCTAAAGAGGATGCAGTTTCTCTTTTAACAGAACAACTTGTAAAACCCGTAAAATATAAACAGTCAATTTTAGCGATAGCAGATGATGTGGATATGGCAATAGAGTTTGGAAATGGTGTAACACTTAAAGGGTTAAATCGTCGTATAGTAAAAGGATTGAAAACACTTAATATATCAGATATGGCATCTTTAGAAAAAGTTTCTCAAGAAGTTTGTAGCTAAGATGAAAGTAACATTAGTTCAAAGTTCTCCAAAACTCAATCGTTCAAATCTTGATGATATTATAAAAACTATCAATATTTATAAAGAGGAGAGTGATTTAATAGTCTTTCCAGAACTCTCTTTAAATGGGTATCTACTTCAAGATAAACTTTATGAAGATGCGTGGGAGTTAGGGGAATTAGATGAGCTAAAACAATTAAGTGAATATATAGATATAGTAGTTGGTGGTGCTATTAGAGATAAAAAATTATTTCGTAACTCTGCTCTCTACTTTTCTAAAGGGGAGCTACTTTCTCAACACAATAAAGTACATCTGCCAAACTATGGTATGTTTGAAGAGGCTCGTTATTTTGAGAAAGGAGATGTTTTTGAATCTTTTCAAAGAGATGATAAAAAAATCTCTATGCTCGTATGTGAAGATTTATGGCATAACTCTGTTCATAAAGATTTAATAGAGGAAAATCCCGATTTTATTATCGCTTTAGTTGCTTCACCTGCTCGTGGATTTAATGATAATGGTTTAGATATTCAAAATAAATGGTATAAAATTATTAAGAGAGTTGCAAAAGAGTGTAATGCAACACTTCTCTTTGTAAATCGTGTTGGGTTTGAAGATGGGTTAGGTTTTTGGGGTGGAAGTTGTATTGTTGATGCAGATGCAAACATAGTAGAACAGTTACCAAATTTTGAAAAGATAGAAAAAACAGTAAAGATATAGGAATAAAATTTGAAAATAGCAATAATGGGTGCAATGCCTGAAGAGATAACACCGATACTTGAAAAAATTGGTAAATATACAACAGTAGAGTATGCTGGAAATAGTTATTATGAAGCTACATATAAGGGTGTTGAAGTTGTAGTGGCTTACTCAAAAATTGGAAAAGTATTTTCAACTTTAACAGCATCAACAATGATTCAACATTTTGGATGTGATAAACTTCTTTTTTCTGGTGTTGCTGGTGGTATAAATCCAACATTAAAGATAGGTGATCTTATTGTTGCTACAAAAGTTGCTCAATATGATTTAGATATTACAGCTTTTGGTCATCCTCTTGGATTTGTACCTGGTGGAAAAGTTTTTGTAGAAACAGATAGGGAACTTTTAGCTATCGCTAAAGATGTAGCAAAAGAGCTTCAAACAACTGTTCAAGAGGGGATTATCGCTACTGGTGACCTATTTGTTGAGAGTCCAGCTATAAAAGAGAAGATAGTAAAACATTTCAATGCTGATGCTTTAGAGATGGAGGGTGGTAGTGTTGGAGTTGTTTGTGATGCTTTAGATGTTCCATTTTTTGTATTAAGAGCGATTAGTGATACTGCTGATGAAAATGCTGAGTTTAATTTTGATGAGTTTATGGTGAAGAGTGCTATTATCTCTGCAGATTTTGTGATGAAAATGGTAGATAAAATCATTGAGTAAGAAAAAATCTATAATACCATCTAAAAAGATTATGTCCAAACTTGGTAAAACAAATGCAGAGTTTAACCTCATAGAGGAGGGTGATAAAATCTTGGTTGGTTTGAGTGGTGGAAAAGACTCTTTAACTATGATTCATGCGATGAAAGAGCAACAAAGAAGAGCACCTTTTGATTTTGAATTTGTTGCTGTTACTATCAGTTATGGTATGGGTGAAAACTATGATAAACTAATAGAACATTGTAAAACCTATGATATTCCCCATATAGTTAAAGATACTAAAGTGTTTGAATTAGCTAAAGAGAAAATTAGAAAAAACTCCTCATCTTGTAGCTTTTTTTCTCGTATGAGAAGAGGCTATCTGTATAGTATGGCAGAGGAGTTAGAGTGCAACAAAGTAGCTATTGGTCATCATTTAGATGATGCTGCTGAGAGCTTTTTTATGAACTTTATATACAATGGTCAGATGCGCTCTTTAGCTCCAAAATATAAAGCTTCAAATGGTCTTATAGTTATACGCCCTCTTATTCAGATGAGAGAACGCCAACTCTCTGCTTTTGTTATGGATAATGGGTTGTTTGCAATAGGAGATGAGTTATGCCCATCTCAATATTTTGATGAAAAGATGCCTCACGCTAGAGCAAGTACAAAAGTGATGCTTGCAAAAATGGAAAAAGATTTTCCCTCTCTTTTTACAAGTATGAATTCAGCGTTTAAAAATATATCGGTTGATAGCTTTTTTGATAAAGAGAAATTTTCTATATAGTTTAATATATAGTCTTTTATGAGGTTTACTTCGATAGTGATATAATATACTTAATTTAAAAAATTAGGATAATTATGAAAAACTATATAAAAGAGCAAATAAAAAAATCTTATGAAACAAAACAATCTATTTATAATGATGAAAACTTACTATTAGAGATAGAAAAAGTTGTAAAATTATCTATAAAACTTTATAACAAAAAAATAAGCTTATTTTAGCTGGAAATGGTGGAAGTGCTAGTGATGCACAACATATTTCAGCTGAGTTAGTTGGACGTTACAACTTCGACAGACCCTCTCTTCCAGCCCTCGCACTTACTACTGATACTTCTGCACTTACAGCCATCGGCAACGACTATGGTTACGATAAAATATTTTCTCGTCAACTAGAGGGTATGGGGCAAAAAGGGGATATTTTTATAGGTATCTCTACTTCAGGAAACTCTTTAAATATCATAGAAGCTTTTATAACAGCCAAAGAGAAGGGTATAACAACTGTTGCATTAACTGGACGTGATGGTGGAGAGATGGCAAAAATGGCAGATATATCTTTAGTTGTTCCCTCTAACTCTACACCTCGTATACAAGAGTCTCATATATTGATAGGGCATATATTATGTGACCTTATAGAGCAAGAGATTTTTCCTCGTGGATAAACCTCTTCAAAAAGCTCTTTTTTTAGATAGAGATGGTGTGATAAATGTTGAGAAAAATTACCTTTATAAGATAGAAGATTTTGAGTTTATAGATGGGATTTTTGAGCTTTGTCATCACTATCAAGAGTTAGGATTTATCATCATTGTTGTTACAAATCAGTCTGGTATCGCTAGAAAATATTATAGTGAAGAAGATTTTCAAAAGCTTACAAAATGGATGATAGGGGAGTTTTCAAAACAAAATATTATTATCTCAAAAGTGTATCATTGTCCACATCATCCAGATATTTCGGGAGAGTGTAGTTGTCGAAAACCTAAAGCTGGAATGTTTTTAGAAGCAAAAGAGGAGTTTGGTATAGATATGCAAAACTCTATTATGATTGGGGATAAAGAGAGAGATATAGAAGCTGGGTTAAATGCAGGGGTGAAAGAGAACTATCTTTTTGATGAGAATGGGATAGTAAAGCATTTATCTGAGATATATTTGAAAGAGGATTAAACTATGAGTGAAGAGATAGAGAGACGACTTTTACTAGAAAATGAGGAGTTACGAAAACGTTTAAATAGATTGGAGGGAAAAAATGAGAGTGGAATTCCTACATATAGTTTTAGTAAAATAAAGTTTAATGAACTCAAATCTCTTGTAGAGTTAAAACAAGATTTTTTTCATCAAGAGATATTTTCTGAATGGTTCGGTTTTACGTATGAGTTCACGGAGGAAACGACTCTATTTTTAGAGAAACTTTTAAAAAAGAATATGCCTCTTATAAATCTTTATCATGAAGAGGATTTAAAGGTTAATTTTATCGTTCCTCTTATCAATCATATAGATTTTTTCTTTTTTGAAGATGAGATACGAAGTTTTTATAATGAGAAATTAACATATAAAACAGAAAAGTTTATTTTTAATGGTGAAACTGATTTTATGGTAGCTGATGGTTTGGTGGATAGTTCAAAACCCTATTTTTTCATTCAAGAGTTTAAAAAAGGGTTTGAAAACACAAATCCAGAACCACAACTTTTAGCAGAACTTATCTCTGCACTTGAGTTAAACAAGCAAACTATGATGAAAGGTGCTTACATAGTTGGAGCTACTTGGAATTTTGTGATTTTAGAAAAGTTGGGAGAGGATAGCTATCGTTATTTTATAAGTAGAGATTTTAACTGTACAAATAGAGACGATTTAGGAGCTATCTATAAAAATCTTTGTTTTATCAAAGATGAAATTTTAAAAGGAAAAAGATGTGTGCAGTAGTAACAGAAAAATATATAGACCCATTTACAGATTTTGGGTTTAAATGGATATTTGGAACAGAGGAAAATAAATCATTATTGATAAGCTTTTTAAATGATTTGTTAGAGCTAGAAGATAAGATAGAAGCTTGTTCTATACAACATTTCCAATACAAGATATGTCAAAAAGAGGAGATTGGGATTATGAACTTAAAAAAGTATATTTTGTGGGGATATTAGATTTTTCATTTGATGATTTAAGATTATTAGAAAATAAAAAAAAGATAAGTACAACAAAAGATGAAAAAACATATTTAACAAAAGTACAACTATGCGATATGGATACAAAAGAACTTTTTTATGAGAAGATGACCTATTATTATATAGAGATGCCAAAGTTTAAAAAAGAGGAGAAAGAGTTATCTTCTCATCTTGAGAAATGGTTGTTTTATCTGAAAAATTTAGAAAGATTAGATGATATACCAAAAACATTTGAAGATGATGAAGTATTAAAAAATGCTTTTGATGTAGCAGAGTTTTTAAAATTGGATAAAGAGCGAAAATTTGCTTATCAGCAAGATTTGAAAGCACGATTGGATTATAAAAATAGTATCGATTATGCTAAGGAATTAGCTGGGCAAGAGGGGCTTGAAGAAGGACTAGAAAAGGGACTTAAACAGGGATTAAAACAGGGACGATTAGAAATAGCAGGAAATCTTTTAGATATTTTAGATAATGAGATGATCGCATTAAAAACAGAATTAAGTATTGAAGAGATAGAAGAGTTAAGAGTCCAACAATCTAATATAAAAAATTTAAAATAGAAGGAAAAAAATGCTAATACTAAACAGTGGTGGAACATTTAACAAACGCTATAACCATATAAAAGGGGAGTTAGAAGTTCCTTATGATAATTATGCGATAGAAAAGATACTAGATAGCTACACTCCAAACTATGACTTAGCAGGTGTTGTTTATAAAGATAGTTTAGAGATGGATACTAACGATAGAAAGATGCTTACAAACATCATAATGGAATCAAAAGATGATAGTTTTATAATAGTTCACGGAACAGATACTATGAATGAAACGGCTGAGTTTTTAGATGCTGTTTTTGAGGATAGAAAGATAGTTTTAGTGGGTTCTATGAAACCTTTTGAGATAGAGAGTATCGAAGCTACTTTAAATCTTGGAATTGCTATAGGTTTTTTAAATGCTCAACCTCAAAATGGTGTTTATATCTCTATGAGTGGGTATATAGCAGAGTGGGATAAGATAGTGAAAAATAGAGGAAAAGGGCAGTTTGAACTTGTTGAAGAGATATAACTTACGAAAATTTAAAAAATAGCTTTTAAGCTTAATATTATGGAGAGATAAAATGGGACAATATATAGAATTTGGATTATGTTACGAGATTATTATACCACCTGAGGCGATAGAGACTATCAATAAAGAGTATGCAACATTAGAAAAATATTTACCTGTTTTTGAAAAAGAAACAAATATTAAAATAGATTTGTATGATATAGAAAAAATCAAAAATTATTATAAATTAACTCTCAAAGAGAGTGTTTTTTCTTCACAACATTTAGCATCATTTTTAAATGATTTTATTCAAGACCTTAATACAAAAGATGATGAAGAGAGGAAAAAACTTATTGAAGAGTTAAAAACAGATTTAAGTAGAGAATCTCTTATTGAGTTGGCTAAAACTAAATATTATATTAATTTTCAACACTCCTATATTATAGAACATATTTATGGTTTCTCATTTGGTCGAGATATAAGAGTTCAATATAATTATATTAATTTTTTTATGGAAGGAAAAGTTATAATGGAATGTTATGGAACTCTTTTTCGATATATTGAAAATATGTTAAGAAAAAATCATAATGAAGAGCTGAGATATAGTACAAAAGTTTTTCTTAGTGAATAAATAGTAATTAAAAAATGATGAAAAATAGAATTTTTGGTTCACGAGCAGAGAATAAACAACATATTCAAAGTGATTATGATTTTGCTGATTTACATAGAGCAAATAGCTGTATTGTTGATAGCATTAAAGAGAGCTATATTTTACTTAAAGGAGATGAAGATGAACTTCAACGATTATTTGCTCAATACGATTGAGATTGCAAATGAAGAGAAAGAGATTTTAGGGAATAGATACTATGGTAAAAAATAGAGCAAAAGGGCAGTTTGAGCTTGTTGGAGAGAGTTTAAAGTGAGTGAAGAGTTACAAAAAATTGAGGAACTAGAAAAAGAGATTAGAAGATTAAAAGGTCTTGATAATAATACTATACCAACATATAGTTTTAGTAAAATAAGAGATATAGAGTTAAATAACCTTTTTAATATAGAAAAAAAGATAAATAACAGACTCTTTGATGATTGGTTTAACTCTAAGATAGAGATAGAGGAAAAAAAAGAACATGTTTTAAAAGAGATAATTTCTGAAAATAGTGCTTTAATAGCTGATTATAATGAGGAAGATTTAAAGATAAATGTTATAGCTCCTCTTTTGGGTTTAGTAAAATTCAAATCTTTTGAAAATGAGTTTAGAGATTTTTATGAGTTGCCTTTATGCTATAAAACAGATAGATTTATACTCAATGGAACAACTGATTTTGTAGTTTCTAAAGGTTTATTTAAAAGTAAAAAACCCTATTTTTTCATTCAAGAGTTTAAACGTGCTGAAGAGTTTTCAAATCCTAGACCACAACTCTTAGCAGAGCTTATTTCAGCACTAGAACTTAATAATGAAGAGATGATGAAAGGTGCTTATATCGTAGGGGAAAACTGGAATTTTGTTATTTTGGAAAAATTGGGAGTAGATAGTTATCAATATGTAGTGAGTCGTACTTTTAACTGTACTAATATAGAAGATTTAAAAGATATTTATAAACATTTGGTTTTTGTTAAAAATGAGATTGTTTCGAGTATTTGTGGTGAAGATTTAAAGCAAAATATGAAAGGAGAAAAAGAGTGAAACAACTAATATTATTACTACTGTTTTTAACAATAGTAGAAGCAGACAGAGGTCTTATACTTAAAAAGATGCAGGAGGAGCAGAGAATTGCTCTTGTGATTGGAAATAAAGATTATAACAATTTATCTAATCTTAAAAATCCTATTAATGATGCGCGACTTATGAAAAATGTTTTGATAGAGAGAGGGTTTGAGGTTATCTATAAAGAGAATGCTACAAAATATGATATGCAGAAACTTGTAGGTAAATTTACAGGTAAACTTAAAAAAAATGGAATAGGATTATACTATTTTGCAGGTCACGGTGTGAGTGTTGAGGGAGAGAATTTTCTTGTTGGAACAGATTCTCTTATGGATGATAAAGATGCTGTTCCTTATCAGACATTAGCCTTAAATTATCTTACAAAGAAGATGAAAAAATCTGGAAATAGGTTGAATATCATTATTTTAGATGCGTGTAGAAATGACCCCTTTAGTGATACTCGAAGTAGTGGAGGAGGGTTAGCTCCTATATCTAACGCCAAAGGTCTATTTATCGCTTATGCAACAGAAGCTGGTGGTGTGGCTATTGATGGAGAGTATGGAAAAAATGGTGTGTTTACAAAATATTTGGTAAAGCATCTTAAAGAGAGTGGTGCGACTATCGAAAAGGTGTTTAAAAATACACGTGCCGATGTGGAAGATAAAACAGATGGAAAGCAAAATCCTGCTGTATATAGTCAGATGCGAGGAGATTTCTTTTTTACATTACCAAAAAAATCATCATACGGTTTTGAGACTGTATCAAGTTCTCACTTTCCACTTACGATAAACACAACACCTAGAGATGCCAAAGTTTATATTATGAATATAGACCCAAAATATTATGATGGAATACGACTTAAAAAAGGGAGTTATGATATTAGACTTCTTGCAAAACTCAATATTTCAACAATTCATACCTCTATCAAAATTAATTAATCCACAAATAAGATTTACTCTTAAATTATATCTTTTTCTTCTATTT
>Ga0256837_1000143_pt1 | contig 65710 bp, 88 predicted proteins | sample 4562384metaG_FD_185976 | JGI IMG/M metagenome (GOLD analysis project Ga0256837, IMG submission 185976) | Hydrothermal vent microbial communities from Guaymas Basin, Mexico - 4561-384 | ecosystem: Environmental > Aquatic > Marine > Hydrothermal vents | place: Mexico: Guaymas Basin | collected... | reverse complement strand
AAAGCAAGTTTTATAACGTTTCTTATTTTACCTCTATCAAATCCAGCAGGTGCCCACCATGGATCGTAATTCTTATCCATTTGTGCAATTAGACCAGCTATATCTCCACCAACAGGAATCCATCTGTTTACGTCACTGAATTTATCATATTGATATTTGATGTTACCGTATAATCCAGTATAGGAATTGTAAGCATTAAATGGTTTATCAATTTTAGGTGATCTTGTTCCGTAATTCTCTATAATGTATGCAGTAGCATCTGAAGCAGATAAACCTAATATTTCTTGATCGTAAAGAGGAACTATACAGAAACAATCTTTTCTTTGATCTGCTATTGTAGGTAATCCATTAATATCAAGTTTATGAGCAACTATTAAGTTCACTTTAAATTCTTCAGGATTTGAGAGAAGCTGTTCAGCATTCATTATGTCAGCTTCTGTCCATGCTGATCCATCATAATCTAAATCATTTGTAGCAACTGATCCTTTATGAGGATAAACGTTCATATCATCTGAAAATTTTACAGTGATGAGAGTATTATTAGCAGTATTAACTTTTTCTCCTTCGCCAACTTTAACATAGAAGTATTTTGAACGATGTAAGAACACTTCTTCTACGAAATAATTCCTTCCATAAGCATCTCTCTTATTAGGTTGATAATTACAAATGAAACTTTCAGCAAGAGAATACAATCCAGTCTCTTCATCTTTCTGGAACACTAAAACAGCAAATTCATTATTTTCCCAATCAGGTTCGTATTCAAAGAATTCACTAAATGGAAGTGGAGGTGAACCATCAACTGGCTGAATAGTTGCATCAAATACAATATTTCTAACTTCAGGATTAGAGGGGACGTCTCTTAACAAGTTTAATTTCTTTTGATCCCAATCAATAGTATAGTCTATTCCTTCTTTAAGGTATTTTGTAATACCATTTTCATAATAAACTACTACTACTTGTTTTGTCTTAAATTCGAATCCAGAGATATCATATTCACCAGCTGTTTTATCAGGAAGAACAAATGAAGTAACTGCTATAGGTTTATTCCAACATTCAGCAGATGAACATACAGCAATACCAAAATCTTTTGCTTTTGAAGAAACGTATTTGAAAATAAAAGTTAATTTAGTTGAAGAGGTCATTCTAGAAATCTGGAGTTCAGCTTGATCTGAATTATAAAACTTTTCAAATGATGCATATTGAACGTTTGCTTTTAGAGAATCAGAAGAATCCTTATCAAGAAGAATTCCAGGATTTCTAACTTCTGGATTAATTGGTCTTATTACGTATAAATTTCTTGAATATTGAAGGAAATTCCATGCTTGAAACCAATCTTCATAATTCCAATTATCTGGTTTTCCAAACTTTTCTACGAGTTCTGCTTCAGAAGTAACAGGAATAGGTTTTAGTGCTTCACCCCAATCAGAACGACAAATTATAGCAGTTATAGATGATGGAACTTGTTTTGCTGTTAAACTTATATCTCTTTCTACTATTTGAACTCCAGGGCTTAACATTTCCATAATTTATCCTCCTACCATCTTATATCCCTCCTTCATTTATTCTTTCTTTTCTTCATCAGGGACAACAGAAATAACATTTGAAAGAAATGCAAATGTTTTTCCATCTAAAACAACACCAACTTCGTCAATGTTAGTTAATTTTCCTTCTAACATAACTTTGTTAGAAAGATAAACTCTTACAGGTTTGTTGATTAGGGTTTTCTTAGCTTCTTCAATTACTCTCATTATAGATTCCTCCTTCTAAAGTTATTTGATTTGGGTATAAAAGTCTCCATATTTTACGAAAATATATCTATGTTTTACGTCACTTTTAATTTCTTCTACCATTTCTTTTGTATGAGGATGCATCATCCAGAAGTTCTTATTTTCTTTTAATCCTTTCATAAAAGCATTAAAACCTTCTCTTTCTTTGAATTCAATTATTAACTTGTTACCATCTTTTAATACGTTTATAAACTTTCTCTCTATCATCTTAGACCCCTTAAATGATTTTGGATAATATACTTTATAATATTCACCATTTTTGGTCTTAATAAAGAAAGAAATTCCAGGATTCTTTTTAGCAAAATTTCTTAACCTTTCATTTTTTGTTTGTTTTAACCATCTCCAATGAACTTTTCTACCTGTTAAAAAGTTACAAAGTTCGTCGTCTTCTATTATAAAACAAGGCTCTCCAAAAATAAACTCATCTGGTTTATTTGTATCGTCTATTACGATCTTTTTAGCTTTTTTAATTTGTTTAGGAAGAGGATTTTCCCATTTTTCAACGTCCATATAAGGATCACCTTTCCAGAATTTAGGATCTAAACAATCATCAGAACCGCCCATATCAGTAACAGATGAAGCAGAAGTTATATTTACGTTTTCAGCCATTATCTACCTCTCCAAGTTTTTGAATTCATTTTTATTTATCTAAATGATTCTTTTTCTAACATTTTAAGATATTCATTTTCTTCAAATAGATCTTCAATAGTGTCTATTTCAGTTAAAACTGCTAAGAATTCACCTTCATTTATGTCGTAAACAGGTCTAACTTTTTCTTTAAGAATAGGTTCAATTTCCTTTAATAGTTTATACGAATATAATATAACTTGAGGATTTTCGTTTTTTATAGTTTCTTCTAGTAATTGAAGATATTTAGAATTAGCACGAGCAATAACTTTAAAATCCTCTTTTAAAAGATATGCTATAGCAAAGTATTGAATAAGTTTATTCTTTCCAACAAATTTTTCAAGTAATCTTTTTACTTTCCAAATTAAACGATCAAGAATTGTCCATGCTTTTTTCTCTTCAGGAGTTTTAGGTTTTTTAATCTTATTTCCATTTTCGTCTATTATACCAAGTTTATATGCATCCCATTCTTTCCATGGTTTAAGGAGTTTTTTAACTATAAGATAAACGATGTATGTATCTGTTAATGATTCACTTAGAATCATCTTGTATCTCCAAATTAAAGTAGATTTCAATAATTTCTTTCAATAGAGGAAAATAGTCCTTTTTTATTACGTTATGAAAAATACCTAATTCAATTATTTCTTTTAAACCAAAAATGTTGTTAAGATATTTTAAAATGGAAATCAATTCATTCTTTAATGATTGCTTTCTAAATTGAATGTATTTTACCAGATAGTAATTTAACCTGTGAAAATTTTTTACGTCTTCTTCAAATTTTCTTGTCGTTGAAAAAGATCTTTTATAGATGTTTGCTAATTTAATCTTTTCCTTTCTTTTCATTATTTCCTCTCTAAGAGTGCCTCTTCTCTTTTTAGTTTTCCAGAATTTACTTGCTCCTCAAGTTTCATATCTTCATCTCTATTTCTTTGCATTTCTCTATCTGTTATTCCATAAAGATGATCTCTATACCATCCACTTCCTTTGAGAATAAAATTCACAACATGATAAACTCTTTTCATTTTACCACCACATTCACAAAAAAGATTGTTCTTTTTCTCTTCATATTCAGAAATACTCATTTCATATTCTCTTTCTATTCCACATTTTTCACAGCGAAATAGATACTTCATTTCCTCCTCCTTCTTTCCTTTTTAGGAAGTTTTATAAAAAATTCTCTTTCTTTTTTCTCATCTTCATCTTTATCCTTTTCTTTAACCTTTTTGTATTTTTCAACTAATTCCTCAAATCTTTCAAACAAATCTTCTATTTCATACCAATTAGTCATTTTCTTCATCCTCTATCCAATTAATAATTTCCTCTTTTACCGGTTCTTTATCTCTTTCTTCTTTAGGATATAGCGGTTCAGTATTTAATGCTTTCAAACGATAAGTTTCAAATTTTTTGTATGTATCTAAATCAAGGAAGTTTGTATCAATTTTGAGTATCTTCTTAGCATCAAGTTTAAAGAAGTGATAATTTACTTTCATAATAAAGTTTAATTCAGCATTAATTATCCTTTCCTCTTCAGGTCCTAATTCAGGCGGAATATCCAAATTAACACCTGTCAAAACAATCGGAACAGATTCAGAAGGAAATTCATCACCAAGAAATTTGATATCTATTGTGTATTCAGGTGAAAAGAAAGGCAAAATTTGTTCTATTATCTGGAATAAATCATAAATTGTTTTTGAGATGATAAACATTGATATTTCTATATTATAAGGAACAGGCATATATAAATACTGATGCCCTTCTTTATCATAAAACTTATTCAACTTGTTGACTTTCCTTGAAGAATCATAAGAAATTCCATTTAAAGAAACTGCTATCCTCGGAAGAATTAAATTTAGATTCACTTCCATAGGTGTTCCTTCTTGTAAATTCAATGGTTCTAATAAAGCAGGATTTTCAAGAATTGCTAATATTTTTTCCCTTGAAGCAAAATTTATAGGAACTCTAAAAATTCTTGTTATATTCCCATGTTCATCCCATTTTGCAATTTGAATGTTGTTAAACAAATCCATAAACGCTATAAGCGATTTTAACGTTATATTTTTAGGATAATGGAAAATCATTTTAGTCTAACAACCCCAATTTGTGTTTTTCTGTATCATCAACAATTTCATCAGCAGATTCTGGTGCTTCATTTTCATCAATTAATTCATTTACAATTCCATCATAATTTTGTATTTCAATGTCAAGTAATCTTTCAAGTTTTTCTATATCCTGCTTCATTCTTTCTTCATTTGTTCTCATAAGACATTCAGGATGTTTACATTCAGAAATATCATCACAGATTTCAGAATAATCAAAATTAAACAAATTAGCAATTAATTTATATCCAAAACATCTACCTAAAGTATAAAATGAACCTGTCCTTGAATCATCATCAACAAATTGTATTTCAAAAACCTTATTGTTCATAACAGGAACAAATATTAAATCCTGAACTTTAGGCACTATTTTACATCTTTCAAGTTCTTTCTTTGAAACATAAAGAGTAATTGATTCCCTTAAAACATAACCAAATTTGGAAAATAATTCTCCAGGTCCACCAAAATCATCTATTTCTTCTATATACATTCTTACCGGAATCGCTTTTTTCATTACTTTAGTTTGAAATTCACCAAATCCAACAATTTCCCCTGCAAATTCTCTTACAATGTAATAAACCTGATAAGAATGTAATGCTATTGCTTCATCATATATCTCTTCTAATGTATCTGCTTCCGGATTATCTATATTGTTGTTAAAATAAAATGGATAATCTCTTGCCATTATATCCTCTTTTTAACAAAAAATGGTATTTGTCCAGAAACCTGCTTAACTTCACCAAAAGCACCATTATTCAATGAAACAAAAACAGTTTGAGTATTTAATGGTAATTTTGTAATTTTAATCTTAGTCTTCTTTTTGAAAATCTTTCCATTTAATTCATAATTTCCTGATTCTTCATCAAGAATAACATAATCAAAATCTTTTGAAAATTTAGCAACTGCAACAAATTCAACATTAAAAGTTGAGGAACAATTATAAGAAAAAGCTAAAATAACTTTTTTGAAAATCTCATTTCTAAAAGATTGATTAGGGATATAATTGTCAAAATTTAATTCAAAAAATTCTTGAGGAAAAAGATGGTATTGATAGTCATTTTCATACAACAACCCATAATAATAGAATTTTCCAAATTCAGGAGAATAAAAATCTCTGTAAGCACCTTCATTAAAAGAAACTTTTCCATTTAAATTCTTATACGTTCCATGTTTTTCATTTTTCCATCCCCAATAAATTGAAGCAATTGAATTTGTAAAGTTATCTGTTGTTGATATATCTAAAAATGTTGAAATATCATTACATTCTTCCGTTGAAAACTTTCCAAAAACCAAAAAAGGAGAAGTAATATTCAAATCATTTGAATTTTTAAGGATAACTCTTGATTGCCCATCTGTTTTTGCTTCTAAAAGTGAATCTTTTACTGAAACACCATTTCCAGCATAATCAACTAACCAATTATCCATTTTTTCAAAATCATTAAAGAACACAAATACCTTTTTACCTTCATCTTCTGCTTTAAAAGGTTTTTCTAACTCGTAAAGATATGAAATTTCTTCAGAAGATAGTTCTTTAAGGAAAACTCTAACATTTGCTATCAAAAGACTTTTATTATACCACTTATCACCTATATAAAAATAACCATCATTGAAAAGAAAATTACCTGTTGAACTATTTGTGTTCAAAACATCAGTTAAAATACCATTGATATATAATTTCATTGAAGTTAGAGAAACCGTTTGAACAATAAATGACCACCTATTATAATGTAATTTTCCTGAAGAAATTTCTATTCTATAGTTCTTATATTTTTCACAATCACAACAAATATGAAAGTTTCTTTGATAAGTCATATGAAGCCATAAAGCAGGTTGTCTTGAATTTCCTGTATTATCATTATCATCTGGTGATAAATGCCAAATTGAATTCCATTCATAACAACCACTAACCAAATATATCCAACCCGAAATAGTTATTTCTTTTTTCTCATTTCTTCTTATCTTTTCAGAAGTTTTCAAATAATAAGAATTGTCCTTATTCCTATAATTTACAGCCACGTCCCAAGGTGATTTTTCATAAGAAAAACTTGTTGATGGAATTAGAGAATAATTTCCATGTTTATCTTCTAACACTCCATTCAAAGGGAAAAATGCTATTTCACTTCCGTCTCCTAAAGGGTCTTCTGGTAACTCTAAACCATGATAAATTTCAAATTTTGCACCTCTATTTGAAACATTAAACCATATATTTCTTTCATCGTTCCAAGATGGAACCACTTCGTTTTTACTAAATCGCTTTATCACCCAATCTATTTTCATCGCTACTTTAAGCTAATCTCCTCAACTGAGAAATTCTTCCCTGGTCATCATAGATATACTGCCATTGTTCAAGGATAGTTCCACCAGAAGAATAGAATGTTATTGTATCAATTTCACCAACAGCAGGATCAGAAGTTCTATAAGTTATTTCACAGATTGTTCCATCACCATAATAAACCTTAACAGGATTATCATTTTCATCATAATCTACCTGAGTTATTTCCTGTCTGGATTTTAGAATATCAAGAGATAGCTGATTATGCTGAACAAAAAGACCAACCTGAGCATCAAGAGCTATTACCAATGCTTTTCCAGCAGATGGAGGATTAACTACAACTTTTATTGTATTGTTATCCACAATCTGTATATCTTCAGGAACAAATTTATTTCCACTTACATCAAAAACCTGAACCATTACATTCTGTGTTTCAAGGTTGTGAACTATATTCCATTCAGAAGCAACCGAATCCTGATTATGAACATAAGAAGCATTTAGCTTTATAAGAGGAATCCAAACAGCAGGGTTTTCAGAAACACAAATATAAAGCATCTGTTCATCTGTTCTGAAGAGTAGAAGACCCTGTTTTGCATAATCAGGGAAAGGTTTATCAGGATTAGCAGAACCATCATAAGGTTCTACTACAAATTTATAAACTTCGTTAAGATTGAAATCCATTTTACCAAAAACTTTCATACTTTTCTCCTCCCAATAAATTTTCTCTATCTATTTAAACTTGTGGTTTTTTAAAGAATTCTTCCTTCTTTCTCAGAAAATCTTCTAATTCCTCTATTAACCATTCTAATTCTTTCTCATGAAAAGGAAGTTCCTGAATCATCTTTTGAATTGCTTGTATCAAATTTTTCTTATCTTCTAACCTTTTTCTTATTTCATTTTCTTTTTCCTCAAAGGAAAATTCATAAATGTAAGAAATGTTTTGGTTGATTAAATTCTGCACCACTTCAAGGTTAATGGGAATTTGTATTTCAATTTTACTTCTTTTCTGAAAATGATTCACAAGTTTTAAATTTGCAGATATGATTTTTTCATTTGTTTTGTAAATTTTCAAAAAGAAAAATTTCATAAATCTTTTTTCAAAATCATCAGCAAAAACAGGAATTTGTTCATATTCAATATTTTCATTAACAGTATATCCAATTTCCAGATATGTTTTTAAATCAACTAAACTCTTAGTTTGATTAGCTAAAATTTGTATTTCCGAAGAAATTTGATTCAGAAAAGGTTTTATTAGTTCTTTAGTCTTCTCTTTCATCTTAACCTATAAAGAAGTCAATAGGTAATTGATACTTATCTTCTAACTCTTCTTCTAATTTAGCCAGTTCCTCTTTTGCTTCAGAAATTAACGCTTCAGCATTCATCTGTAATCCGGAAGGCAACATTGAACCTGCATATTTTATCAGATTTCTTCCCCATTGTAATCTTGCCAATTCTGTTGCATATTTTTTAACCCATCTATGGTCATAGATATAAAGAGAATCATTTTCTGAAACATATTCATAAAACAGAAGACCCAATTCTCCATCACCAGGATTTTTGAAAAGATACAATTTCTTAGTCATTGTATTGAAATCAAATTCAGTTCCACGATAAAACATAACACTTAATGTTTCTATGTATTCCATCATTAATTCAATTGAAACTAAATCCAATTTCTGGAAATACACATTTTCCAATGATTGTGCCATTGTAGCTGCCATTCCAAAAGGAGCAGCCATCATCCCACCACCACCTTCTCCCGGTGCAAACACTTTTACAACAGCAGCAACTTCATAAGGCAATTCATATTCCATTTTCTCATTTTCTGTTCGTAATCTTCCAAGTCGTAATTGAATACCAGGATAAGCTACTTCTATAAACTTTTCTATTGTTTCATTTATTACATCTTCTAACTGTTCATCTGTTATTTCTACATTTACAACAGGATAACCCAATCTTCTTTTTATATATTCTTTTAACTCATTTTTTGACTTTATGTAAGGAACCTTAGCTCCCATTATTCTTCTTTAGCATCCTTTTTCTGAACTCTTTTTGACTTCTTTTCCAATTTCTTTTCCTCTACTTTCTCCTCTTTCTTCTGCTCTTCCTTATTAGCTTTCTTTTTCACTTCCACTTTTTTCTCTTCAGGCAATGGTCTAAAAATCTCAGGAAACAATTCAAACATTTCTTTTGGATATTTTTCATCATCTATAACATCACCATTAAAAAATCTATATACTCCACTTTTCAATGAAAGAGAAACATCAAATCCATTAGGTGCTATTACAACATACTTCATAATATCCTCCTTTTACTGTCTAAGTTTTGTTATATCAATTATTGATTTGTCTTCCTCTTCAGGAATGTTAGTTGCTACTGTTAAACCTGAAGATTGTAAAGATATTTCCATTAGCATCCTTTCATATTCAGAATCTTCTTCACAACATAAAACAAAATCCTTCCTTATTTCTTTATCCCTAATCAAAGGTTCTTTCATAGAAACAGGTATAACTACCATGCCCATCTTACCAGGAGCAACGGGAACAAAATCCACTATTACACCCTTTTTGATTAGATAAGTTTCTTCTCTTTCTTCTACATCTCCTATTATTTTCATTCCTGTGATTAAATGCAAAAATTTTACATTCATTCTTTTCCTCCTCTTTTTAGTATTTTGTATCAAAGATTTTATAGTAGGCAAACTTATTTTACCTCTACATCTTTTATATATTCTTTCCTGAATTCATTATACTTGTCAATTTCTGTATCACAAAACTTCTTTGCTTTTTTCAATTCAATAAAAGCATTCATAAACTTTATCAGTTCTTCTTTAGAAGTGCAATATAACAATGTGCCATTGTAATTTATCGGTTTCCATTTTGTTTTCGGGATTTGAACCCGTCCATACTTTTTTAACTCAGGAATTTGTGGTTTAACAATTTTATATCTTACAGGTTGTGAACAAGCAAACAAAAACAATACAAGAAAAAGAATACTAAATCTCTTCCTCATCTATCACTATCTCCTCATTATTTTCAATAGCTTGAACTATTTTTTTCTTTTCATCATCGTTTTCTTTTAAATTATCCTTCAAATCCACAATTTCTTCCTCAAAATCAACACTCTTTTTCTCATACTTTTTCTCTTCCTGTCTAACCTGTTCATTTGCTTTAATGGTTTCTTTTAATTGTTTATTTTTCATTTTCTGTTGACCAAAAAGAAAAGCTAAAACACCCGCTAATCCACCTAAAATAATAGCAGGATCAATAGATTTTAAAAATTTTAAAATAAATTCCATCTATCCCTCCTGTTCTTTTTTCCACTCTTTGAAATTCTTTTTGACCCACTTTTCAAACTTATCAGCTTCATCCTGAATTGTAGTAAATGATTCAAGATTCATATCATCATCAAAATTAAACTGAACAAGTTCTATACCTGCTATTTTAATTGAAAGTTTTGAGCCATCCCATTCAGCATACAAAGCATTTTTTACCATTATTCCAAGAGGAAATTCTTTAACACTTTCCTCAAGTTTTTCCACTTTAAAAACTTTTTCAACCATCTTTTCAAATTCCATCATAATCCTCCTCAATTAGGAAATTTCAACAATTATTTACATAAAACCCTTATACAAAACCTCTTCCCAAACTAAATAACCATCAACTATTTTCTCTTCTTCTGCTTCTTTTAACCATGGCAAATCTTCCATGGTTTCCTGAATATTTTCCTTTAACTTTTTCTTAAACTGTTCCATTCTTTCCTTTATTTTTTGCTTTTGAACTAATTCTCTTTTAGTTACTATCCAATCAAATTCTGGTGTTTGTAAGAAAAATAAAGCATGAACTAAAGCCATTACGGCATCATCATAATTTCCCGGTGCTGCTTGAAATTTCTTTCCTTTTTTAACAAATGCTGCTAATTGCTCAAGCGTAATCCAATCATTTATTATCAATTCAAATTTTTCTATGAGAGTCTTCAAATTCATTATCCCTATATGTCTTGTCTTTGTTGTTTGTCTATATCCAGGTAAATTTGGTTTCTGGAAATAAACATTCTCATACTCATAATCAAAAGCTATTCCATCTGCAATTTCCTGCCCTATATCATTGTTTTCTACAAAAATTAAAGCATTATTGTAATATTTTGCTATTTCATAAGCTACCGGAATTGTATCAAGATAATGAAACTTTGTTGGTGGTTCAGTATAGAAATGACAAACCTGTTTAAAAGGAATATCAGTTACATCCAGAACTTGTATAGATACACCATCTCCTGTTGTTTCTCCTGATTTTATTTTTGAACTATCAACTCCTATGACATACATGTGATTAGGTTTTGGTTCTTCATAAACAAATAAGTATTCATTGAAATCAGATATCCTTTCATGCAGTTTTGTATAATCTAAAGGTTTTTTGTATTGTAATTGTTCCAAAACTGAAGGGTCTATTAGTGTATCCGATGCTCCTATAAATCTACATTCAAATTCTTGCATCCATGTTAATTCACCCACAGCTTGTTTTGTTTTTTGAACCCATTCTTCATCTCTTCCTGGAACTTGAGACCAATGCACAAATATAGGTTTAAATCCATTTCTTCCTTCCTTAGCATCTATCCAAAACTTATAAAAATGATTTTTCTTGTTAGGTGTAGAAACAATTATTATCTTTGAATCTCTACCGGATGATATAACAGGATAAACTGAATTCCAGAAATCATTGAAAATATTCCTTGGTATAAAAGCCATCTCGTCTATTATGAGAACATTCATAGAGAAACCACGAATGGCTGTTGAAGATGTTGATACTGCTATTATTTTGGATTCATTTTCTAACCTTAATTCCCTTCTCCCCCAATTAACTATTCCCTGTTGTAACCACCAGGGCAATTCTTGATAAGCTGTTTTAATTCTATCCAAGATTTCTATCGCTGTTCTTTCTTTATTAGCAGTAATCGCAATTGATTTTTCTGGATAAAAAAGAATATACCACAAACAGAATATTGCATAAGTAGTAGTTTTACCAACTTGTCTTGAAGCTAAAACTATTATTCTGTTTTCATTTTGAATAGTTTTAAGTAAATCCTTTTGAAAGTCATAAAGTTTTATCTTTTGAAGACCTTTATCAAGTGTTATTATATGATAATAATTTTCAGCAAAATAGATAATATCATTTTTACACTTCAAAATCTCTTCAACTTGTTCTTTTGTATATTCAAGAGCAACTCCTGCCGGTTTTAATTTTGGATTTCCTCTAAATCCATCAGAAATCTTATAAGATTCATACATCTTTATCTTTTGCCTCTTGCAATAATTTTAACAATTCTGCTGTTGTTCCAACAAAGATATTCTGGACTTTTTCTGCCTTTTCCACATTTAATTTCCCTTCCACCTGTCTTGATTTAATTTCAATTTCTTTTTCTTTTATTTCAATTTCCCTTTCCCTCAATTCAGTTCTCTTTTTCATATTTTCCAATTCTGATAATTCCTTATACAAATCCCATAACAGTTTTGTATTCTGACCGATTGTTTTTTGTAAGTCAGATATTGCCATTAATTGTGATGCTTTTAAATCTATTGCAGGTAATGTTTGCAATTCTCTCAAAAGATTTTGTCCATAATCTATTAACTTAATTAAATTGTTCCTTATAATTTCCAAATCAGTTCTCAATCTATTCAAATATTGTTCTTGAGCATCAACACTTTGTTCATGTATTATTTCCTCCATATCCTCTTTAACCTGCTTTTTAATTAATTTTGTTTCCTTTACCGCTTCTTTTGCTAAATTCAACTTTTCTTCAAGTGCTTTCAATTTATCCATTATAAACCTCTTTTTAGAATTTTCTTTTTCATTCCTATTAAAACTTTAGCTTTTCTCCAATCTTCATAGATATGATTTTTCAAAAATTCTTCAATACCTTCAGGATTTTCCTCTTTTACCCAATCATTTATATCCTTATAATAAAAATTCAAAGGGAAGATTACACATTTTAATCCTTTTTTAAGATATTTTTCAGTTTTTTCCAGACCTGTTAAATCATTATCAAAAACAAAAATACAATTTTTCAATTTCCCTTCAAGATACTTAGGAATATCCGCACCAAGTAAAGCTATTGAATTTTCAACAAAAATAGCATCAAATACACCTTCAAAAACAAAGACTTCTCTATTCCAATCAACATTGAACAAATTCCAAACTTTTGGATTTCCTTCCGGAATTCTAATCTTGAAAACTTTATCTACTAAAGAACGAATTTGATAACCATAAATCTGACTTTCATTCTTATAAAAGAAAGGAATTATCAAAAATCCTTTATCATTTTCTTCATCCAAGGAATATCTAAAGAAATTCCACTTCTCTTCTGGTATTTTCCTTTTTTTAAGAAAATTTGATGCTTCAAGTGAATTTTCCACATTTATCCACTTAAACTTATCAATTGAAATTAGTTTAATTTCATTTTCTGTTTCTTCTTTTTCTACTTTTATTTCACTTTTTTTCTTATAAACAATTGTTTTTTCTTTCTTTACTTCTTTCCAATACTCCTTCAGTTTCTTTTCATAATATTCCTTGTATATTTCCGGAAAATATTCTCTAAGAAATCTCTTAAATGAAGCAGTATAGCCACAATTAAAACAATAATAAACTAAATGTTCTCTTCCTGTTAGAATCCATCCTCTTTTCTTTTTATACGAAATTTTTGAATCACCACAAACGGGACATCTAAACCAAAACCCTGCTGGTTTCTGTTCTAATAAATCTAATGGAAGCAACCAGACTATCTGTTCTTCTTCATGTTTAGGAAGGTATTTCATCACACCATGTTTGGACAATAAGTTTTTTCAAATTCACAATGTTTATTCATCCACTTTCTAAATTCTAATTCCTTTTTGCATTCATTGAAATATTCACATACATAGCAACATATATTGTTGTGTTTCTTACATCCTTTCCATTTTTCCCTATAATAACAGAAATATCCATCAAATCTCCTTTTCATTAGTAATCCTCTAACTCCTCTCGTATCTGTCTCTTGGTTATCCTTCTATTTGCTTTATTTCTCAATCTTTTCACTCTTCTTCTTGCCTTGGTTTTAGAAACCGTATATACCCACATATCCCATTTATTTTTCCTATCAGCCATTTTAAAACTCCTTTACAAAATTACTTTTCTTTCCCAAAAGGGAACATATATTAGCATATATTAACCACATTGTCAAATTAGACTCATGGGGATGAGAAAATACTTTTACATTTAATGACTTTTCTGTTTCCTCTTCATATGTTTTTACTATTCTTTTCCATACCTCCTCAAACTTATCCTGTAAAGAAAAGAAATTTGATATAGTCTTTTTTCGCAATTCATCTTCTTCTAAAATGGAACTTATAAAATTCTCATCACTTGTTCCTCTTATAAAAAGGATTTCATCATACAAGTTTGATAAATGCTTTTCACCATCATAATTTTCTCTTAAAAAATCCAAAACATTGCATATATCAGTTTCATTTCTCAAAACCATGAATGCAAGAACATCAAAGATGCTTCTGTCTTTCAATATCAATCCATCTTCATTTTTCTTTTTCATTTCAAACATTATATCATGGCAAAATACTTCTGAACAAAGAATATTCTTTTCAAAATCTCCAATTTCTAAATTCTCCTCAAAATAAGCCATTGTATCATCTACTAATCTTGCTGTTTCTTTAAAAATCCAGACGTTATATTCATTTCCAAATATTTTTGAAAAAACATCTATCATTGTGCTTTTTCCATTACAAGCAAATCCAGAAAAAGTAACTATCTTCATTCTTTACCCTCACCAAATTTTTTCTTTTTAAATGTTTCAGACTGAATTTTGCATTGAACACCACAAAAGTCAATAACCAATCCTTCAATTTCATCTCCAAACTTTCCATGTTTAACTTTCTGCATAATTTCATTTGCCAACTTTCTTTGCAACTCCTGAATCAACTTTTTCAGAACTTCTTTTACCTCTTTATCTTTCTTTTTTCTTGACTTCAAAATTTTTTCAATGTCTTTATACTTCTTTAACAACTCCCTGTAATCTCTTAAAACTATTTCAAAATTTAAATCTCCCACTTCCAAATCTGGAGTTTCTATTTTCACTTCCCTATTGCTTATCTTTTTCAAATCTTCTATCAATTCTTTTTCTTTTTCAAATTCTGTTCCATCAAGATAAAGAACTTTAAAAGGAACAAAAGTTAATTTCTGTCCTATTTTGTTTTTATCATATTCAATAGCAACAAATCTAATTCCTTTTTCCTTTATTTCCTGTGCAAGTTCAATCCATAAAACTTCTCCTCGTATTCCATATCCTTTTCCATTAAAATACTTCCGTAAAACTTTTTGTAAAGGTTGATAATTCTTTAGAAAATTAAACAGATTTTCATATGCTTTTGCTATATCTAATGGTTTATTTCTTTCTTTAGCAAATTTTACAAATTCACTACCATGATAAATTCTATCACTTCTTGCTGTCTGAATAAAGAATTTTCCTTCATTATCCAATCCTATTGTAAGTGCAGCACCATCCACTTTTTCCGTTATTTTAACTTTTACATTAGGCAATTCTTTTTCTATTTTTTGTAATAGTTGAAGAAAATCCAGAGGTTTCATTCCAATTAAATGTTGAATTCCTTTTCCCCTTTTAAATTGTTCAAATAGAAATCCCTTAAACGAAATCATTTTCCTACCTCTAAAGTAAATCTGATAATGAATATGTCCTTTTCATTATATCCGTTTCTCTATTTTCCTTAAACAACTTTATGTTTCTTGAATGTTGTTTCAAGGATTTTGAATTCAGCCATCTCATCAATTCTATTTCATTGTAATTATATTCATCTTTTTTCTTTTCCCACTCATCCATTATTTTCCTTTCAATTTCTTCAGGTATTTTATCAAAAGATATTAACACTTCATTAAACTCATACCTTTCTTTCATTTCAGGGTTTAAAGCGAGTAATTTATCAATTTCTTTTGCCATTTTTTCAGCTGTCTTCTCTCCACATCTCTTCTTAATCGGAAGTATTCCGTCTATTCTATCACCCATAATAATATGCTTTTTTAAGAAAAAGTCAGGATTAATCACATCTCTTCTTCTTATTTCTTTTTTCTTTATCGGGTCAAAAATAATTAAATCATCTCTATATCTGAATAATTGTTTAAAGTCTTTATCCGAAGATACAATTACAACAGGTTCATCTTTTAAATTCTTTGTTAAAACTGCTATTATATCATCAGCTTCTGCATCTTTCACTTTCATTACCACAAAATTTGTCCATTTATCCATTTTTTCAATAGTATCATCCATAATCTCATATGCTCTTTCATAAGAAAAAGGAATTTCCTGTCTTTTTCTTGTCCCCTTGTATTTTCCTATATCCTGTTGCTGATATTCTGGAAATCTATCTTTGTTTTCCTTAAAAAATTTTCTTCTCCATGAACCATTATCACAAGCAATTACTAATCTATTTCTTTTATTGTGATTAAATTTCTTTCCATAAAATACCAAATCCTGTAAAATTACATGATATAAAAAGTTTTCATTCGCTGCAATTTTATCAATGTTCATAAACAAATTCCTATAAAACAAGTGAGTAAAATCAATTAGTATCATTATTCACCCCTCAAAATAATCTATTTCTCTTTTGACTCATCAGTTTTTCAGTTTCAAGACTTATCTTATCCAAACAACCAACTGCCTTGAATAAAGGTTCAAGAGGTGCAAGCATTCCCATTTGATATTGCTTCTCATAATCTATCTTAAATTCTCTTAATATTTCTTTCGGCATAAAATGTTTAAAGGCAATAGAATTTGTCTTATACTTCCCATCTTCATGAACATATAACCACTTTATTTTATCACCATCATATATCTTATCAACAGGCAAATTCAGAATATCTACCAACCGATTGTAAATGATTGCTCCTTTAACATGAACAGGAGTTCCTTTTTTGTAAAGTCCTGAATTTGACAAAAACTTACCAATATTGTTCACCTGTCTTGCAAAAGCAATATCTTCAACAGGTGCTTTAAGAAAGTTTCTGTATTCATCTTGCAAATATTTCCTTATAATATTCAAATCACTTTTACCCATCAAGTAATCAAACGTCATATCTATAACCTTTTCAAGTCTTTCCCTTGCAAATTCTGGCGTAGAAGATTTTATTACATCAAATCCTTTTATCTTATAGTGATATGGCTTTTCATCTTTATCATATTCAACACCTTCTTTCCAAATCAATTTCATTATGTATTTCTTTTTAGCCATGAAAATTGAAATATCAGAAACTGTTTCCATTTCCATAAAAATTCTTCTTTCAGTTAAATTTAAAACTTCTGTCAGTCTATCAAAATAATCATTAATTACTTTGTTAATTTCCTCTTCTTTTTTCAGAATATCATAAGGGTTTTCTATTTCAGGAAACATGAGGAAACAAGAATCTGTATCATTGTATATGTTAACACAACCCTTAATTCTTTTTTCTATTTCATTAGCAACTCCTCTTATACATAACTGTCCCATAGCTGTAATGGTCTGTGCCATATTTTTCTCAAAGAACATAAACCCTGTATTAGAAAAAGCACCATAAAATGCATTGATTTCAACTTTAAGAGCATACTGAATCAAATCAGCAGTTGTCATAAAATCATGCAATTTTTCTTTTGTTATTCTTTCATTACTCAAAAGTTCTTTCAAGAAAGCTACAATTTCAAAATTCTCCTGATATGTTTCAATTAGCTTTTTTATTTCATTCTTCAAATTCTCTTGAGAAATTTCACCTTTTTCAAGTAAACCGTATAATCTCTCAAGCGCTTGATAAATTCTCTTCCACTTTTTTCTGTTTTCAAAAGTTATCTTTGTCAATCTTGCAAATGAACCTATTTTATCTTTCCTAAAAAGAGTTAAATTTGCTGTAAGGATTAAATCATTTGCTTTCAAATATGGTGTTACTTTCTCTTCAAACCAATCCAAATCAAAGAAAACTTTCCTCAAAATATCATCTAATTCTGATTGAATTTTAGGTGGTCTTATTAAGTGATCTTCAAGTCTTTCTGTTAAAATGTATCTCAAATCTTCAGGAATTTCCGGAATATAAGTTTCTGGTGAAATGTTACAATGAATTATTTGATTAGGATAAGAAGATGTTATATCAAAGACACATACATTCTTATAAACACCAGGATTTATATCTTTTACATAAGCACCTATTATTTTTTTGTCTGACATGTTCCCTCCTTTTAAAAAAGTTTCTTATAAATTGTTTCATAAAGACTTTTAAGTTCCTTAAGTTCTTTCTTTTCAATTTCAAGTTTAAAAAATCCAATTTCCAAAATTTTCTCCTTGTCTTTTATTTTAGGATACCCACTTTTCCCCGTAGATGAAAGTTCCATAAGTCTATCAAGATTTTCCTTTTCAGTTAAAACTTTGAACACAAAAAGAGACTCCAGGGGATCAGTAATATCTTCCTTTCTGAGAACTATAAAGTCCTTGGAAAAGAGAAAATTAGACGCTTCCCCCAGCACAACAGCTATCTTGCCTTGATAAACTCTAACAGGCGCTATAATTACATCCCCTTCCTTAAGACGACCGAATTTTCCGCTTTTTATTTTCTTTAAAATTCTTTCTCTATTGGACGAAGTAGTGGCACTAAGTTTTTTGGGCGTTATAATACCTGCTCCGCCAGAAACTATGTCACCTGTTTCGCACAAAAATAAATTTTCAACATCTATATCCTTCAATTCTTCATATTCTATTTTTTCAACAGCTACTATTTTCCAACCCATTTCCTTAAGTGTAATAGTTTCTCTATCTTTCTTGAAAGAAGAAACATGCAAATTTTGATTTTGCCAAAAATCTTTTAAACTTTTTACAATTACTTTAGAAGATTCAGTAAAATTCCCTTCAAATGCGTCAAGTATTATTTTTGCTAAATCATCTGTAAGATCATTTTTATCCACTTTTTCTGTAATGATATTTCTTTGTCTTTTTAACCTTCTATAACCTATATTTTCAACATTAAAACAGATAATCTTTTCTGTTCCTATTCTTTTTACTAATCCTTCCTTTCCGTTTTTTAGTAAAACATTATAAAGTTCATTACTTTCCTTAATATCCCTTCTCTCTGCAAAAACTAAAACCGTTTTCTGTTGCGCATAAGGAAAGAAAACATGTTCAGGAAGACTTATAATTGCCACAATTTTAAAATAACATGAAAATAATAGTTTTGCTTCTAAATATTCCTTACTATCAAATAATGCACAAGGTAAAACAACACCCAAACGACCTTTCGGTTTAAGAAGTTGAAACCATCTTTCAATAAAAAGACATTCTGAAGCATTAGTAACACCATTCTTAAAAGGAATAAAATCTTTCATTCTAAAATGTTCACATTCTTTAAATTTCTTCTTTAAACTAAATGGAGGATTAGAAATAATGAAATCTACTCCATTTCCTCCCTTTAAACTTTCTTTAGTTACTCCATTATCAAATCTTTCAATATTCTCTTCTTTTACAAAAGGAAATGGTAAATCAATAAGAGGTTCTAAAGCATCTCCTTTGTAGATATTTCCAAAACAATCACCATGAACAAACATATTCACTTTACATAAAATTACGTTCTTAGGATCACTATCAATTCCGTATAAAATTTTAGATGCAAATTTTCTTTTATCTACTTCACTACAATTCAAAAACAATAAACGCAAAGCTGATATTAAAAAAGCACCTGAACCACAAGATGGATCAAGTATAAATTTACAAGACTGTTTTTCAATTAAATCATCTTTAACTTTCTCTATACCTAAAGATTTACATACAAATTGACATATATTAGGATGAGTAAAGAAAAGACCTTTATTTTGTCTGAAAATAGAATGTAAAAAATTAAGAAAAATATCTCCAATAATATCCTCATCCAAAAACCTTAAACTTCTAAATTTAAATTTTTGAAGATGAAAAACAATTTCTAAAAGAATTTTTTCTTTTTCCTTATGTTTTAAAATTTCTTTTTTTCTTGCTATTTCAACATCTTCATAAAACAATTCAGTATAAACTTCAAATAACAATTTTTTCATTCTCTTATAAAAATTATCAGGATTAAAATAATCTTCTGGTTTTATTTGAAAATCCAGTTCTTCTTCTGGCTTATCGATATGTTTTAATTCATCATAAATTTTCATAAGAAACAGATTCATGATAATTTCAAAAACTTCATCTTCTTCTATTCCATGATTTCTCAAATAATAATACAAATCATTAATTAAAAGTTTTTTAAACTGATTAGCTTCTTTTATTTCAACTAAATCTTTTATCTTCAATAAATTTAAATCTTTTTCTGATATTTCAGAAATTTTAATAAGGGACATCATAATTTTCACCATCAAAAATTTAATTTTTGCAAATAAATGTTTTATACTCAGTCATCAAATAATAGAATATTTTCTTTTCCCATCTTTTAACTACACCAAGAACATCTTCAAAATCACTTCTTGCAGCATAACTCATAAGCAACGTCAAGTCAATAAACTTTACTTTTTTGTCTATAAGATAGACCAACTCAACATCTCGTATGTTATACTCTATAAACTTTTGAAAGTTTTCCTTATACAAATTTTTAAGAGAAAGATATTCCGAATAATCAATCTTATGCTCCCCTAATTCAAATGAAGCAACAGAATCAAGAGAATAAGATGATAACTTTTTAAGTTGAAATTTTTTATAAAGGTCTATGTAATCAAGAACAGCTGCACCATGGATTTTTGTTTTTAGGTAATCTTCTAAATCTTTCAAAGGTCTCTTAGATAGATATACATCTATAACTTCTTTCATTAACTTTTTTGAAATTAAAGAAAATGTAGCAAGAGCAATTAATCTTTTTTCAGAATTCTGGAAAAGATTGACAATTCTATTTTGAATATAAGGGATATCAAATCCACTTATATACCATCCTGTTATGATATCCGGATGGAATTTTTGATAAAATTTTAAGAATTTAACAATCAATTCTTTTTCTGAATCAAAAAAGAATGCTTTCACATTTGGTTGTTTTATTTCCACTTCTTTTCCTAAAGCAAAAACCCAAAATTTATTCTCTACCATATCCTGACATGTAATAGACACAATCGGATGTTTTGCAATTTCTGGTTTTGGAAATTCTTTTTCCGAATGAACTTCTATATCTATGTTTAAAATCCGAATTTTTGATTTATCATATCTAATAGGTTCTGGATATTTTAAAATTGTAAAAAGAGTTTTTATATCAGGTTTTTCAACTTTATAAGAATCTGTATCAATCTTCTTATCTTTTACTAACAAATACTCTTCATTGCTAATGAATTTCTTATAAACTCCCCAATGTTCCGGATAGTCATTTAATGAAGCATTGTTTTTGATAACAAATGAAACAGGAAAATCAAAAATTTCCTCTTTTCTCTTACCATTCTCATAAAAACGATGATATATCCTTTCTTTAAAAGGTATTTTCAAAATTCTCAAATAAAAAGCATCTTTCACTTCTTTAACTCCTTTTTAACTTTTTTGAATTCTTTTTCTATTTCCTTATATTCTTCACTCATTTCTTTTGCCATTTCATAAGTTTTATAATCATATCCAAGTCTTGTAAGATACTCATAAAATTCTTTCTTTTCCTCTTTATCTTTCTTTTTAGGAAAGATATTTTTGAGATATTGCTCTTTTTTCAAACGATAATGATAAACCACATATGGAATTACATACTTCATATAATCTGCTATCATTTCTGGTGTAAATGTGTAAATGTTAGTATTATTCAAAACATATGCAAAATACATTCTGGAAGCAAATATCCGCCTTAAAAGATAGTAATGTTTCTGAATTAAACGGTATTCATCATCTGTAATTGCTTCACCTTTCATTAATTTCTTTGCAAGTTCAAAAGGATTCATTTTTTCTCCTTCATAAGGAATGTAATTAACTCAGCTATACAAGCAGCAAGATTTAATTCTCTATCAACTGTAATATAATGCTGGTGAGCATACTTGGCAAGAATCATCATTACACCCATTAAATCTTCATCAGAAACGTTTACTGCTTTCTTCATTTTCCGATAAACTTCCACATAAAATTGTTCAGGAGTAAGTTTAGAAAGAATTTCTTTGACCACTTCTCTATACTTTCCTTGATAAATCTTTTTGATAGTTTCTTCAATAAAATCCTTCACATGTTTATCAACTGCTTCTACTGTAATATTTTCTCCATAAGAATAATACAATCTTTGCAACTCTACAATTGCTTTTCTTAAGTCAGGAAAAGTTTTTTGAACAAGTCTTATAAGTGCTCTTTTTAATTCCTTATCAACATTTTTTACACCTTCATTTTTCAGAATTTTTAACAATCTTCCAGCATATTTTTTCTGTAATTCTCTTTCCTCTTCCTCATCATATTCTTCAAAATTGACCACTTGGAATCTTGAAATAATTGGTTCAGGAAATTTTGCAATGTAATTAGTTGCTATTACAAATGAACAATTAGAAGAAAACTGTTCTATCAACACTTTTAGTGAATTTAAACCATCTATTGAAATTCTATCTGCCTCATCAAGAAAACATAGTTTCCTTTTTCCAAAGAATGATTTAGAAGCAGCAAAAGTTTGAACTTTTGTTCTTATTACATCTATTGTGTTTTCAAGAGAAGCATTGATATATAAAACTTCATAATCTAATTCTTTTGCAAGAACCTTTACAGACGATGTTTTTCCTGTTCCAGGTGAAGAATACAAAAGTAAATTAGGAATTTCTTTTGTTTCAAGAATTTTCTTGTAAAGATTTTCAACTGTTGAAGGAAGTATCAAATCTTCAAATTTCTTTGGTCTATACTTTTCCGCCCAAATATCCATTTACAACCTCCGATTTTTTTCACTTCTATTCAAGAAACTGTTCAACAGCAACATACATTAAATTGTTTTTCTGCATCTTTATAATCTTTACATTCTTTTCATTTTCAAGAATTTCAACATCATATTCCACATCATAAAGATATTTCAGGAATTTGGGTTCTATAACAACAAAAATTTCCTTAGATATATTCTTTAATGTAGGCAATTCCATTTCAAAGAAATACTCTTTCTCTTCAAGAGAAGATGAACCAGAAAATATCACAACATATATCTTTCCATCCCTGGATTCAAATCCTATTTTTCCATCCTTATAAGATGAAAGGGCATAAAGTAATTCTTTTCTCTTATCTGAAGTCAATGTGAATGAACAAATAGATTCAAATGAATCCAGCCATGAATCAAATTTTTCTACAAATTTGATAAAATCCTCCACAAGAGTTTCATTTCCAAGTATGAATCTGTAAGTTATATTTGATTCATTATCCTTGAAAATAATCCTTGTATTTTCCACTTTCAATTCAACAATATTCGGAACTTCCTTTCTCTTTGAAAGGAACCTCTTTAAGATATTCGCAATCTGGCGAATGTTAATTAGATAAATTATGTTATCAACTTCTATTTCATTGGATTTCTCAGGGACTATTTTTACACACATAGAACCTTCATTATCAACAGCAAAAAATGCTTTTTTCTCCGGATGGAAGATTACAGAATCAAGAGTAGCTATTGTTGAAAGGAAACTAACATCAGTATCTGTCAAAACCAATTTTCCCATTCCTGTCCTCCTTTTTTTGTTTTTACTTGTTTTCTAAAATATTCAAGAACAATATAACTTGTCAACAATTCATCATCAATTTCTTCTTTTAACACCTTTTCTTTTATCCAATCTGCATCAAAGAAAGTCATTTTATCACCATCTAAAATTGCAAACTCTACATCATACATTAAAAACAAACCTCTTGGATTAAGATAGGAAATTCTATCCTGGATGTCAATAGCAAAATAAATTTCATATCCATCTAATTCCCATGAATCAAACCAGTAAAGAACTTTACCTAATTCTTTAGAAAGAAAGATTTGACAACCAGTTTCAAAGGTAGGAAGGAAGATAAAATCAACAAATTTGTTTAAATTTGTTATGTAGAATCTTGTTTCAAATTCTATCATTTACTTCCTTTTATCTAATCCTAAAGTCTTTCTCTTCTTTAAAGAGAATCTCCTCTTCCTTAAAATCAATCTCAATTTAGGTCTTATTTTTCTTAATCTCTTTTTAGCTGCTTTCTTTCTCTTTATCCTTTCTTGAGCAGTCATTCTTCTACATTGTCCATCAACCACCTTATATCCAGGAGGACATTCTATTTTCCTCACTTTCTTTCCATGTCTTACTACCCATTTAATTTTTCTTTGTTCTTCTAACTCATTCTGTTCCATTATTCCTACTTCCCATCTTGCTCCACAATCACATTCAAATTTCATCTTTTTAATTCCAGATGGAGTAAACTGAATAACAACATCTTGCTCTTCCGTAATCAACCATGGAATTTCTTTTACCTGATTACAAACAGGACAAATAAAATACCCACTAAAAATCTTCTTTTCCATCTTCTTCCTCTTTTAAGGATTTTAAATATTCCTCCACAAATTTCAATGTTTCATCATTTTTTCCAAATTTTTCCTTCAATTCTTTAACAGTTTCCAGAATTTCATCAATTTCCTCATTCTTCATTTTCTTCTTCACCTTCAAGATTATCAACCAATTCAGCAGCTACTTCTTCCAAAATTTCATAAAATCTTTCTATCCATTCATCACTAATAACTTCATCATAAGCGAGTTCTCTTATAAATTCAATTAATGCAATTTCCAAATCCGTATCTGCATTTTCCAAAAGATAGTTTAAATCATCAAGAAAAACATCTAAATTCATTTCTTCTTCTCCCTCCTCATCCTGTTCTTCTACTAAAACATTTACAAAGTAATCTACATAAGAAAACTTTTCTTTTAAAATCTTCCTATCAACTAAATCAAGTATTATCAAAGCAATTTCTTCAGGATTCATTTTCATTTGTTTAACTTTCTTATTATTGCTTATTTCTTTTACCAACCTTTCAAATTTTTCTGTATCTTTTGTTGAATTTATCTCTTTTGCAAGATTTATTATATCTGTATTGCCAGAAAATATTTTATAAACTTCTTTTTCTAACTGTGTCATCTTTGCCATCTTTCTTACCTCTCTAAATGAGAATTCACAAATCCTATTAATTCAACTACAAAATCATCCACCGTATATTCCATTTCCTGAATTAAATCCTTATAGTATTTCTTTAAATGCTGATACAAATCTGGAAGATATTTTGTATTTTTAGCACTTCTTACAGCAAGTGTCAATAACTGATTGTCTCTTGTTAATAAATCTGAAATTACAAAATCAGCTTTTGCTATATCTCCTGTTGAAGTCATTTTCTACTCCTAATTCTCATAAGATGTTGCCATTTTGAACAATTTATATGTTTTAAATTTATCATACCAAGATTTAAATTTTTGTCTAAATTCTTCATAAGTCATATATGGAACTTTTATAGCCAAATGAGCATTTATAGGTTGTGCATTTCTATAAAGGTCAGGACAAGAATAATACATTGTGTTAAGAATTTTCACATACTTGCATCTATTAACATAAAACACTTTATACCAATAATTTCCTTCATATTCACCTGTAGAGTATATTTCAAAGTCTTCTACCTCAACAATATCTTGTGATGAATTCAAATAAAAAGCATCACCATGTTCAAAACATTTCACATTTTTTACATGATAAGTAAGTGTATTGTCATCATACCAACCATGATGTGTAGAAGGATATAAATCAACTTTATAGCCAGCAGAAAAATAACTTCCACCCCTTATAGTGCTTTCTGTTGCATATGAAAAAATAGCATTTTGAACTGTAACATCAGGAGCAAGAGTATATGAAACATTACTTCCCTTATCAGGACAACCAAACAATCTTACAGGAACACCACTTATAAACTCTAAAATAGAATCATTAAACTCAAAAGTTATATTATATTTCTGATTCACATATGGTATTCCTAACCAACAGCAATCACCATTTACAGAATCACCTTTTATTCTATACCATCCTGGTTTAAATGAAACTGTTATATTTCTCACTCCTTGAGTTAAAAGATTCTTTATTGTATCAAATAACTTCAAATGAGTTTTTATCGGTCTATTTTTAGAAAAACCATCATTAGCATCAGAACCTTCTATGAAATCTACATATATATCACCATCACTCCATTTTAAAATGTTGGTTTTAAACAATTCAGCTTTTGTAAAATGCAAATGATAATTAAAAAATCTCTTTTTATTATCCTTTACAAACTTTATTCTGTTCAAAAATCTCATTTTTCACCTCATGATATTTTTACATAAACTGGTTCTCCTGCACTTTCAAACCAACTTGAATACTTTGATTTAAATTCATCCAATGTGCAAATTCCATTTGTATCAACATTTTCAGAACCATATATACCACCTGAATTACGTCTGAAAATAACCCCAGGAACAATCGTTTTAGATTTAAAATTCACATAATCTATTTCATTACAGTAAATAAAAGCTGAAGTTTCTGAATAATAATGTTCTACTTCCTTTTCCACAATTATTTTATCAGCATAACTATTAGTATACCCCACATGACGATTAAATGCCTTTATATTTTCCAAATGTAATTCACAAGGAGCAGTATCATAATCTCCCTGATAATAATTAGGAAATGCTACTGTATTAAATCCGGTTGCAAAAGCACCACCAACTGTATTAATTATCATACAATTCTTTACATAACATTTTCTTATAATTGAACTATTCCTATTTTGCATATAAATTACTCTTGCACCAAATTTATATCCAGTTCCATCAATTATTGCTCCATTAAATTCATAAACTGTTTCTTGTATATCTAATACAGGCAACCAACCTGTATGGTCCCTATAATCAACACCAAAATCCACTTGATACCATCTTGGAATAACTGAAACAACAATCCTTGTAGCACCATTGTTTTTCATCTCATTCATTATTTCTAATAACCTATGATGTGTCTTTATAGGTTTGTCTTTTGTCCTTCCCGAATTATTATCATTCCCAGCATAAAAATCTATGTATATATCTCCTTCTGCTAAAAAGATTTTAAAAGATGGAAATAAATCAATTATTTTTGACTGAAATTGATTTCCTAAAATTCTCTTACGATGTTTTAAAATTCTGCTTAGCATTTTTACCTCAATTTTTGCTCTTTTGCTCTTTTATAATCTGCTATTATTTTTTCTATATCCAATGGAACACCCAATTCTTCTGATAAGATATTAAGAGCAGTTGCTTTAACTTTTATATCTTTCAACAAATCATTTCTATACAAAACTTGAGATTTTGGTGAAAAACAATAATCAACAAAAGCATTTACAATCATTTTTATCTGTTCATAGTCTTTTATATACCTTCTTATCAAATCTATTAGACCTGTGAAAGATTTCATCTTCTGAATATCACCGGGTTGTGGTTCTCTTCTAAAGAGAAGTTTGAAAATTGTTTCTAAATCTTTTGTATAAGATGCTTTTTTAGATGGAATTTCTACATAAACAGGTTCTCCTTTGTATTTTATTATTTCTCCATTTTCATCTCTTGCAAAATCATATTTTTTCCTTAAACCTTTAAAAACAGAAAAAGCATGTTCATGAATCATGACTCTCACTATCTTGGGATTTCTTTTTCCTTTCATTAACCAAATCTGTTTGGGAAACGCATAATCAACACAAGCAAGCAACCATTTGTGAAATACTCCTTTTATTCCTTTTTTGATATCATTCCAGTCAGAAGAATGAGCAAATTTATCCCAGGGAGATGGTAATCCTTCTTCTATAAAATCAACAAATTCAAAATCTATTTGAGGGTATAATTTCCACTTTTCAGAATACCACAATGTTGAAATCTGTCCTATTGATGTATCGCTTTTTCCTATATATTCCCATCCTTTTATTTTTAATCCTGGTTTTAAAAATTCCTGTATTTCCTCTTCTAAAGTTTTTGGAACCTGAACATCTATATCTCCTACTTGAGGTTTATATTTTGCAAATTCCTCATCTGGTATTTCTTCTACTTTAACAAAATGCTCCGATGAACCTGAAAATACATCTCCATTTTCAAGAAGAGATTTTTCAATCCATATCCTTACACCATATTTTTTCTCAAATTCTAAATTCAAATTCCATAGAAAATCAATTAAATCTTTTACAAACTTCTTCCTCTGAATCTTCGTTAATTCAATTGTATCTGCCTGTTTTTCTCCTACTTTTACATTGCCGCCTTCTAAAAGAAAAGTTTTAAATGATATCATGGTTCTTTTTCCTCAACTTGAAAATTTTGGAACTCTCTTTAATCACAATGACAATCCTCTGCATAAACATCCTTCTTTACGTAAACATTCTTTTCTACATGCAAGTTCTTTGTTATTGTTGTTTCACCATCAAGTTTGATTTCAGGTGCTTTCAATGTAATAGAATCTGCTGCTTCCACATTTATAGATTTATGAGATTTCACACAAATATTTCCATGAACTTCCATTTTCATTTCACCATCTATTTCTATTTTTTCATCACCTTTTATTAAAGTTATTCTATCTTTTCCAATGTAAATGTAAACACATTTATCATTAAATGAATAAACTTTTTCTCTATTTCTCTCATACTTTTCACCTTTATTTCTCCAGGAAACATAAGACAATTTAGGATGAATTATCCAGAATTCAACATGGTCTTTTGTAGAATCCCATATAATATAATGTCCTGTTCCTGATTTCATTACTTGGCATTTACAATATTCAATTTTTTCAACATCCCATCTTTTTTCTTCCCATTCATGAGAATCGCCACAAGCTGACATTTTTATGTTTTTATATCTTGATTGATTAATCGGATAAGCTATTGTCCTTTTTTCTTCTGTTTTACAAACTGAACATTTTAATGATTTCCTCTCAGGTAATTTAAACTGCAAAAACCTTGAAATCGTTGATTCATCTGGTTTTCTTTTAAAATATTTCTTCCTTTCCTTTTTATATTCTATCTTTTTCTTTTGCATTTTATCCTTCCTCTTCCTTTGCTATTGTTCTCGCCCATCCCAACCATACAGGATTCTGATAATCACCATTTAAAAACATTACATATACCCAATCTCCTATTTCTGGCAAATCACCATTATTCAAATATTTTGAAGGCACACATCTTCTCGCCCATACTGAATATTCTTTATCCTGATTACTCATATCATGAATTCCTATAATTCTCACCCTTATCCTTTCAAGACCAAGAGGGTCTCTATTCTCTACAACCTGAGCAAGATATAACCCATTTAACTTTTTAGGTATTTTCTCATTAAATGGATAATGCTCATATCCATACATTTTATTTTACCTCTTCAATTATTTTATTTTCAAAATCAACTACATATAAAGTTTCCTCGTCATCATCAACTGTTTTTGAAAAAAACTCTTTACAATTTGGACAAAAATATACTTTTTTACTATCTTTCTTTGAAAGAAGTTTAAAACACGTCACTTCTTTATTACACTTTTTACATTTCAAACTCATTTTAACACCTCACTAAACAGGACAGAACCAATTTTTCCATGTAACCATATCAGGTCTTGCTTTATGGTATCCATCTTGTGTTAAAACTATAAACTGATATGCCTTCTGTGCTTCAAAAACTGTCATTATAGTATGCATATAATAACATCCAGTCAAACGCATATCATAAGTTGGTTTTTTCTTATTAGGTCTTAAAACATTTACATGAATGAATTGTCCACATTTTCTTTTTGTAGAAAGAGGAACTTGAACAACTAACTTCACAACATCGGAATATGTTTTCCCTGCTGTATGTTCTACATAAGATATTAATGGCTTATGAAATTCTTCAAAAGTTAATTTTTTAGTTTTTTGAGGATATGCACCAACTTGTTTAATTGATTTGGGAATACTCATACCTAAACCAGAATTCATAGGAAATGCTTCTGTAACATGCCTATCATCACATTCTGAAACTGCTTTTATTCCCACTTCCCATAATTCATCTGTATCATACCATAAACCCTGTGCATAAGAATTGAAAAGACCATGGAATAGTGTTGTTGCATCAAGCAAGGATTTATATTCCATTAAAACTGCATTTCCCTTCCAAAAAGTATTCTTGAAATTCAATTCTATAAAATCATCACTTAAAACACCAAAAATTTCAGCATTTCTTTGAATTATTTCTTTCTTTGTGCACATTATAACGCCAACATGAAGTGATTCATAAAGAACCCAATTCTTTGCATGAAAACTTTCAGATTCTTCCCTGGACAAATAATACCAAGCAAAAGCTAAAGGACTCCAACAGGTAGGTGCCACTATTATTTCATGTTTAATTTTTGTTTTATCTGTCTTTCCAAAAGGACAACCACAAGAAGATAAAACATCTATTATGGCATCAGATGCTCTTTTATTCTTCCAATATTTTGGAGGACAGCCACCACATAAAGCAGGAATTAACCATTTTGAACAAAATCTAATAGTAACTTTGTTAAATTCATATCTTTCATCAAGTCCATAATCCTGAACATGATATATCAAAAAATTCTTAGCTATTCTTGGGTCCTGTCCTGTTTCATCTCCACTTCTATAAGCAATTTGAACTTCATCTCCAACTGCAATTCCACCACATCCACTTCCATCATAAGAAACTAATTGTTGATAATCCGTTATTTCAATTAATCCTGTTACCCCAGGTTGACTCATAGATTCATAGATAACTAATTTTGATACAAAAGAAGGATCTAAATCTATTGTTGCACCACATTTTAATTTAAAGACAACTTTTTCAAGAATACCTTTTGTAAATTGCTTTGTTAAATCCATTCCTAATCCTCAAATATAGAATTTTGAACTTGTGTTTCTCTAATTTTTTGAATAAATTCCCATACAAGATTATTCAATTCTTCAGGTCTCAAAATAATTATATTTCTCTTTTCCTCATTCCTTTCAAAGAGCAATTTATAATAAACCTCATAAGGATATTTTCCTTCCTTCTCAGTTAACCATAAAGCAATCATTTGTAACTGTTCATTCGTTAAAATCCAATCATTGAAAGGATTTTTTATGTTATTGAATACAGCTATAACCCACCAAAATTCTACATCTTCATAAAATTTATAAGCTACATATTCCATTGTTTCATAATCTTTTACCTGATACCTTATAAAGAAGGTTTTGTTTCTTGCATAATTGTTTATAATTTGATGCTGATAGAACAAATTCTTTAACTTAGTTTTAAGAGGTTGCCAGTTTGAAAATTGAAATTTTTTATCAAATTTCAACATATAATTCTGGTATGGTTTTAAATCCACTTCTACATCAAGAAATTGGTCAAAATAATGAAATGGATGTTTATATTCCACCTGTTCAACCATTTTTTACCTCTCAGGTGTTCCTTGTGCTGATTCAGAATCTCTTCTAAAAGCAGGAAATACACATGTAAATTCAAGTGATAGGTTTATTCCAACCGGCAACCCATTTTCAAAATATAACAAACTATCACTTCCTTCTGAATATGTTACCGAAACAGTATTAAGTGCCATATAATCATATCTTACAAGATTTCTTGATGAAATATCTCCTGTTTGTGTTACTACTGTTATTGTCCATAATGGAGGAATTTTAAACATTCCACCTTTTAATTTTGGTGTATTAAATGACTTAAATTTTGCAACAATTTCATTTACCTGTTGTGCTTCTGCTGAATTTTTTGGTAACAATTTAAAAGACAAACTTATTGAAATCGGTTCAGATGAATGAAATAGTAAAATTTCATTCGGAGCAACAACATGTCCCATTGAAGTTTCTATCATTCTCTTTAAATTTGGTAATCTACTTCCAAGTCCTGAAGAAACTTTTCCTAACAATGAAACATTCTCAGAATCCCACCTTGTTCTCACAGTATCATTAAATCCACCAGGTGCATATAAATTACATTCCCATAATAAACTGCCTTTTTTAAGTTTATAAGCAGAAGTTAGATTATGCCCAAGATAACTCACTTCAAATGCTTTAAAATTTATGTAAGGTCCTCTTGTTACATCCAAAGGAAAATTAGCCATTTTTGCCTCACACCGAAATTGCTATCATTTTTCCTAAAATTGATAAGAAACTTGTATCACCAACTATTACTTCTGGATGATATTTTTCTCTATCTGTTGTATAATAAGCAGGGAAGAATTGTTGTTCTTCCTTTTTCTTACCTTTTGCTTCTTCTAACTGTGCTTTTTCTTTTATTGTAACAGCAGTAGGAGAAAATGGGAATTTCTCCATAACTTTTTGTTTTATTTCTTCTGTTTTCATAGGTTCTGCTTCTGTTTTTAAAGTTGTTTTTAATTCTGCTTCAGTTTTCTTTATTTCTTCTGTTTTTGGTTTTAATCCTATTTTTGCTGCTAATGAAGCAAAAGCACCTAAAGGTAATGCTGTTTTTAAAACAGTTTTTAACGTATCATGCTCTTTAACAAATGTTCCAATTTTTCTAAATGGGAAAGATAATTTAGAACCTAAAGAAACCATTTTTTCCTTAATTACATCTTTTGCTTTTAAAATGGCATCAGAACTAAAGACTTTTTCTTTCAAAACTTTAAAACCAGCCAAAATCGGAGAAGTTTTTATACCCTCTTTCAGATATTCTTTGGTTTTCTCAAATGTTGCCTTTAACTTTTCACCAACATCTGTTTTATCTGTTATTTTCTTTAAACCTGCAATTGTTAATCCAATAGGTGTCAACATCAAAGACTTTTTAAACACTTTTGATATAACTGATTCTTCCTTTTCTTCAGGTTTCTTAATTTCTGCCTCACCCTTTTCTAATTTAGCTTTTTCTCTCTTCTTTTCTTTTTTCATTATTTCAGGTTTTTTAACTTCCACTTCACTCTTTTCAAGTTTAACTTCTTCCTTCTTTTCTCCTATCTTTGTCATTTCAGGTTTTTTACTTTTTAATTCTGCTTTTTCTGCTTTTTCTTCTTTTTTCTTTCCAAATAACCATCCAAAAAGTTTTTTTCCTCCTTTAAACATTAAACCCATAGGTGAATATTCCCATGCTTTTTTGAGAACACCTACTGTTTTCTCACCAAATTTATAAATTGATTTTGGACCTATCAATCCTAAAGTTAATCCTGAAAGGACAGATGATGCAGCTGCACCTGCTTTATGATACCATTTTAATTCTCCTTCTTTCTTTCCTGTAATTTCAGCTGCATGTTTCCATCCTTTAAATGCATCAAAAGCACCTTTAGCTATCATTAATGGCAATGCTATTTTTGATAAAGCACCTAAAGCAACCGAACCTGCACTTGCCAAAGCACCAGAACCTAATAATGTTCCTGTTGTAGCTGCTCCTTCAGCACCAGCTAAAAGTGAACCTGCTCTTCCACCAAAAGATAACAATTTTGAACCAATTCCAGGAATTTTTGAAAATAAAGAACCACCTTTTGAAAGTAAACCAGCAATTCTACCACCTTTTACAAAAGATAATCCTCTTCCTATAACAGAACCTAATCTGCCTTCTCTTAAAAATCCTGTTCCTTTTGATAAAAGATTTCCAAAAAGACCTTTTCCTCTTTCCAGAAATTTTCCACCAAATTCAAATAGTTTTTCTTTACCCTGAAATAATTTACCCATTAAACTATCTTTCATTGAAACTAATTTCTGGAAAACTCTTGATTGTGTTAATCTTTGTCCTAAACGGGTATTTTTAAACCAATTCCATCCTTTTTTAAGGAAATCAAATTCATCAAATAAACTTGTTCCTGATGATTCTGGAGTTTTCAAAATTCCTTTTTCCAGTTCTTCTTTTTTAATTTCTTTTCCTTCTTTTGCCTTAAGTTCTTTCTTAAAAGCTAATTCTTTATCTTGCTGAACTTCTTTTTCAAAAGATAATGTATCTTTTAGGATTTTATTTTGCTCATCAAGTTTTTTCTCTATTGAATCTAATTTTTGAACAACTTCCTCAGAACCTACTTTCAATTCACCAGCTATCTCTTTGACTTCACTTTCTTTACTTTCAAGTTTTACAGGTTCTTTTTTCACAAACTCAGAAGGTTTTATTCCTACTTTTTCACCTATTACATCAATTTTTTCTGTTATTCTACTAACAGCTTCTTTAACATCAGACTTTACAGATTCTTTTAAAGGTTTTCTTTCAAATGCTTTCTTATGAAGATATTCACCTCCAAAAATTAATGGTAAATCACCTGTTATCATTCCAAAAGATTTTAAGAAAACACCACTTCCACCTAATGCTGCTTTCTTTAATCCTTCCTTGGAAAGTATTTTCTCATGTTCTTTTAAACCAAAAACACCTTCTTTTATAGAAACCTTAGCTCCTTTTAAAAATGCAGAAACCCTTCCTTCTCCTGCTTCCCTTTGTTCTGAATATTTCCTTGTAAATGCTTTGAAAATTCCCTTAAATGTTCCCCTTTCTTCAGGTTGAACATAAGATTTGAATTTCTTAATATCTTCATCAAGTTTTTCATAAATCTTTTTAATGTTTTCAGGTAAATCCGCTCTCTTTATTTCTTTTGAAATTTCATCTAAAGGTTTTTCCAAACCTTCAAAATCTTTCTTAAGATTAGAAATTTCTTTTAGTAAATCATATAAAATTCTGTGGTCTTCCTCAGATAAATTTTGAGAAGTTTTTGAAAATTCACCAAGTAAAGAGATTAAATCAGCAAATTTTTTCTCTATTTCTACTATTTCATCAATTGTCAACTTTCTTTCAACTTCTAATATTGAAAGTATTTCCTTAGAAATATTCCTTATATCAACTTTAGTCCTAACATTAACATTCTCATCTCTTTTAAACCTGGCATTCTCAAGTATTTCTCTCTTATTCTTATCCATTATCCCTGCCTTGCCTGTTTTCTCGCTTCTATTTCCTCCTTGATTTCCTTCATTACAAGATACATGTATATTTCATATTCATAAGGATACATATTCTCAATTTCAACTAATGAAAAATTTCCATATTTCATTAAAAATCTATTTACCAAATAAAAATCATCTATTCTTATGCCAATTATCACATAGGTAAAAAATCTTCAAACCTTGCCACTTCAGCTTTAAATTCATGACCACAATATTCACATTTCACTTGTTTTTCTAATGTAAAATATCCTATTCTTTCAGTAAATTCCTCTATCAATCTTTCAAAATCTTCAGCATTAAGATTTTCAAGAAATTCTCTAACTTCTTCCTCAGTAAAATCTTCTATTTCCTCACCATCTATCTCTATTTTCACAATGCTCTTAATCAAATAATTAAAATTAAATTCTACAATATCGTCCGAATACCTTTCTTCAAGCTGTATTTCCGTTTCAAAAGGCAAAGGATAACATTCTATCTTTATCTTCGGATTAATTTCTATCGGTCTGGTATCAAACGGTTTAAACTTTACATCTTCACTAAGATTAACTTCTATTGTTCCTTCTCTATTACATTTAGGACATTGATAAACCAATTCTATTGTTTCACCATAGGAAATCTTTTTCAATTCAGTTAAAAGTTTTAAAACATCTATCTTAGGCAATCTTGGAACAATATCACTTTTATCTACACATTTTTCAAGTATCTGAATTGCAATATAATAAGGTTGAACTTTTCCTTGCAAGGAAAGTGCTTCTTTCAAATCCTTAACTTTCAATTTCCTTAAAGATACTTTCCTTCCAGATGGCAACTCAACCGGATAGATATACTCATTCTTTTGTATTTGTTCCAATTTTTCTTTTAGTAAACTCATTCTTCTCCTCCTTTTAAGTCAATTCCCATTGATTCTAATTCTGCTTCAAAATCCATTTTCATTTTCTCAAATCCATCTAATACCACTTCAAAAATATGAGAATAAATGCTCAACTGCACTTCCATAAATGTTAATCCATCCATTATCTTGAAATATATTGACTCCGAATCATTAGCTTTATCAAAAGCTATATAATAAGGAATCATTTTTCCAGCTTCTAATTTCTTCTTCGTAAACAAATAAAATTCAGGTTGAGAACCTATTCTTTCTATCGGAACATAGCGATTCAATTCAAATTCATATAAGTAATTTATGAAACTCCATATTCTCAAATTTAGAAGGTTGAAATATTGATAATAAAACAACTTTGAAAATATCTTAACTATAGGATTATTTCTAAACTTTCCACTTTTTCTCCATCTATATGAACCAGCCATCAAAAATGGTATTATGAAAGTTTGGTAAACAAATTCTAATGGCATTAAAGCTATTCTTGTATAATTTTTTACCTTATTGCTAATTACCACCCCTGTAAAATCATGGTTAAATCCATAAACCCATCCCATTTCTACTTCATCATCAAGAACCATTCCCATATAAGAAGGCGTATCATAAACAAATATATATTCCCATCTATCTTCTATGCAGTTGAATATTTCATCTTCTTCTTCAATAAATTCATCTTTAAATTCATCCTCTTCTTCCCAGAAAGGAATTATACTCATTTTACATTCTCCTTATATAGTCTTCTAATTTTATTAACCTGTTTACCCAACCTACAAAAAACACTCTTTGTTTATAATTTCTCATAACAATATCTCTATAAAACTCCAATCTTTTCCAGAGATACACATAACAAGCATAGTTTATTTTAGAAACTGAATCTAATACTTCTAAAGAAACTCTTTTTGTAACAGGTCCTATAAATCCATCTACCTTCAAAATATTCTTTTCAGCAATATGATTTACTACTTTCTGGAAAAACTTTTCTGCATTCCTTACCCCATGATTAATAGCTGCATCCAGATGTATCAAAGCTAATTTCTTTCCAAAATGTTTTTCAATCCATTCAGCTTCAGATGGAATATAATACATTTTATAGTAAATCAAATTAGCCTCATCTTCTGACAATTCTTTAACATTTGTATGATTTACGATTTTTCTCTTAAAAGCATCCTGTAATGTTTTCTGTGTTATTCCATATTTTGTAGGTCCACCCTTATCAGCTGGATGATTTACAAATCCTCCTTCTACTTCCAGAATATACTTCATAATTTTCTCATCCAACATAACCTTTCCCCCTCAAAAAAGGAATGAAGGGGGGAATTTCCCCCCTCTTTTTATTCATCATCTAAAAGTTCATCCAAATCATCCACTTCATCAAGTTCATCAAGATCTAAATCATCATCTATCTCAACATCAGAAACATCAATTTTCTTTATTTTCTTTTCTTCCTTCACTTCCAACTCTTTCTCATCCTTTCCGAGTTCTATATCCAGCTTAAGAAGATTAAATTCTTTCATTTTTGCTTCAATCTTTCTTGCTTCATTTCTCATTTCTTCCATTATTTCATCAAGAGAATAAGTCTGTTTCAAAATCTCCATAATCTTCTCTTCATCATCAAAGAGAGGTCTTCCTATCTTGAAAAATCTTGATGCTGAATAATCATAGAATCCACCAGAAGTATCTATTATTAATTTGAAGAAACCACCTCTTTCATCCGGATACCATGGGAAACAAACCTCCTCTTCAATGAAATCTTTTCCTTTCTTTTCTGCTTCTTCAAATCCTTCTGCCATTTCCTGAAGCATCTGATTTATCTTTTTCCCATATTTGAAAAGAAATACTTTTCCATTATTTTCCGGATTTGTAGAATCATTTACAACATAGATATTTGATACAAATCTTAGAATTCTTTTTCTTTCAGAAGCTACTTTCCTTATATTCTCATTTGTTTTTCCTTTTTCAAACAAATCAGCTACATGTTCACAAAGAGGACAATATTCACCAAAAGTTGTCGGACAAACACAATAAAACATTCTTGGAGGAACCTGGAAAATGTGTTCATAAAATTTCTCAACTACATTTTTCAAAGTCTTATCAGGAAGGAATCTTATTACTGCTTCATATCTTTCTCCTTTCTTTACTTGTGGAACCCAATACCTTTCATCTCTTTCAAAGTTTGTGGGTTTCATTTTCTTAATTACTTCTCCAATGTTAAGGTTCAAATTAAGCATTTCAAAACCTCCTTTAAAGTTTTTTATTTGTTTTTAAAAAAACCCTTTTATTTTTCTTGTCAACCTGTTGAACCAAATCCTTTTTCACCTCTCTCAGCATTTGTAAAAACTCTTTCATACTCTTCATTATCAATTTCAACAAAGTCAATTAAAGCTACTGGAACCAAAAGCAACTGAACAATTTTATCACCTCCTTTAAGTTTTCTCATTTCATACGATGTGTTTATAAGATTTATGATTACTTCACCTCTATATGAGGAATCTATTACATGAGCACCAAATATCAATCCGGTTCTTGATGCTAAACCTGAGCGATTACAAACAAGTAAAGCATAACCTTTTGGAACAACAACTTTTAAACCAGATGGTATTTTCACAGAAGAATGCGGAAAAATAATTATTTCATCTTTTTCTATTCTGTAATTATAGGGATTTAATTTTTTGAAATCTTCTATAAACTGTTCATCTATTTCAGGGAGAAACAAATCAATTCCTGCATCATCAAAATGTGCTCTTGAAGGTGTTTTTACGTTTCTGATTTTCGTAAAAAGAAAATAATTGTGATGATTTGATGTTAATTTCATTCTTCATTCTCCTCCTTTTTTGTTTTGAATTCTTCTATTTCTCTTATCATAGCTTCATAAAATTTCTTTGAAGTCAAATTTATCAAAGAAAGCAAACTCCTTTCAATTAATTCTTGAGAATGAAAGAAAATCCTCATAACATGTTTTTCAGAATGGATAGACAAAACACTATCCCTTTCATTTATTCCGTAATCTTTAATTATATTCTCTTCTTTTAATTTTTCAAGGAAATCTAAAAATTTTCCTCTTTCTTTTAACAAGTCCAAAGATTGCATCAAAATAACAACATCCTTCAACAACATTGCTGTTCTTTCACTCACTTTTACTTTTACATCTTTAACCAGACTCTTCCCAGATTCTATATACTTTAAAACATTTACAACAGGTTCTATCTTTCTAAATTGTGAAACTTCTCTAAATCCATAAAACGGAAGAACAATGTCTCTTTTGTATTCTCTCATTTCTTTACATAATATTTCCTCAATTTCATTTTCCTTATCCTTTATATCACTTGCTCCCACAAATATTATTCCTGTTTCTTCAGTTATATTTTCTATCTGATTTTTCTCATATAATCTTACAAAATCAGCTGTCCAACATTGTATCATCTAAACCTCCTCAAACTCCAAATCATCTATATTACCCAAAGACGGTTTTTCGTCAGAAAATTCTATCTCATATTTTGCTCTTTCAATTTCATTTATTGCCTCATCAGAAAGATTTTCATCTACATCTTTTATCCTCATCTTTTCATAATCCACATGAAAATTATATGTCATTCCAACATTTGAGTCAAATCTTGATTTTACCACTTTCATTAGCATAATATTTTGTTCCCTTAATGCATCCGTTTGGAAAAGAATAGCCTGAAAATCAGCAGTAAAAGCAACTCCAAATGATTCTGATATATATGTTGTATCAAGAGAACCTATTTTTTTCTTCTTTGCTCCTTCTCTATTCAACTGCGTTGCTGTTATTACACAACAATCATATTCTCCTGCCAAACCTCTAAACTCCTCAGCTACTGCTTTGAAATATGAATATGAATCTCTCATAGCAGACATTGGAAGTCTTGAAGAAAGAAATATCGTAATGTAATCTACAATGATAAAATCTGGCTGAAAATTCATTTTCATTTTCAAATCGTCAAGATAACTTCTTATTTGAGCAGTATTTGTTGAAGAAGTTGGAAAATCCTTTATAATTAATTCTCCTTTTAATTTCTTTTGCTCAAACAATTCCCTCAAACTTTCCAAATCCATGTTCATTAATTGCTTAATTGAAACATCATAAACATTTGCATCTATTCTCATTAAAACCATTCTTTCTGATAATTCACCTGAAATGTATAAAACATTGTATCCCTGTTTCACTAAATCAACAGCTATTGAACAAAGGAGAAGTGATTTACCTATATTTGTTTTTCCTGTGAAGACATACAATGCGTGCTTAACAAATCCACCACCAAGCATTTCATCAAGAGTTTTAACATTTGTAGGAAAGAATGTTTCTTTTTCATTGTAGTATTTCAATTTACTTTCCACATCAGAATATATCAATCCAAGGGAAGAATCAAAGGAAAATCCAATTGCTTCTTCTATCTTTTTTAAGTTTATTCCTTTTCCCTCTTCTAATCTTTGAGCAGACTCAATTATAGCATTTTCAAGTTTTCGGGTTTTAAAATATTTTTCAGTTTCTTTTACAAATTCATCTATATTAATTTCTTGTCCAAGGTCTTTATACTCTTTTAATTCCTTTACCTTCTCCTTTATAATCTTTATTGCTTCTTTTATTCTTTCTTTTTCTGCTTTTGAAATTTTCTCATCGTTCTTTATTTTCTCTATCACATCCACCAACTTCAATCGCTTTTCTTTACCTGTATATTTGACATAGTATTTCACAAAAGTAGCCAGATTTTCATCAATGAAAATTGATGAATCAAGAAATGGTATTACTTTTGAAAAAAATTTGTCTGAAAATAAAAGAAGAGATACAATAGTAGGTTCTATTGTCTCCATTTAAACCTCTTTCTCAAAGATAATAGTATTTCCTTTAAAGGAAAATTTAGAAGTTCCCAATTCTTCTGTCAATATTTTAATCAATTCAACATTTAATCTTTCTATCAATTCTGAAACAATAGAGAAGAAACCTAATTCCGGATTCTCTTCCTCAATTTCAATAAGGGTCTCTTTTATTTCATCTTCTTTCAACCACGGAAAAACTATCCATATCCAGGAAATGAAATCATCCACCTCAAAATCTTCTATTTTAAAATATCTGACCTGACAACTTCCATAATTCTCAAATTCAAATCTAATTAAATCCCAATCAAGATAAAAGTCATTTTCTTTCCATCTTTCTGTTATTTCTTCAATGAAGTCATTCTTATTTTCTCTTATAAAATCCATTACTAAATCTTTCATTTTACACCTCCGATTCAGATTTTTGTTAAACTACAAAAAGGTAAGTAAGTATTCCTCCTATTACAGATGCTATACCCAAAGCTGATGCTGTAATGTAAAACTTTTTCCTATCACACCCAAACAAAAACTGAGGAACCAATGTGCATTGATGGAACGGAGATATTAAATACCCAAGAAATTCAAAAGTCAAGAACAAAGGCAAAGTTTTTAAACCATATACACTTGTAAGAATTACGGCAACAAGTGAATACCTTGAAGATGAACCAAGTATAAATGCTATACAAAATGCAAGCAACAAAGCAACAGGCAATGAAGTCTGAATGGATTTTGCTACCTGCTGAACATCTATTTGAGTTCTTATAAAGAAACCTATCCAGACTATCAAGAGCAACATTAAAGCGTGTTTCCATCTAACTTCTCTATAATCAAAATCATCTATAAACATAAGGAAAATCAAAAGACCACCTATTATAAACGCAAGGAACCCATATTTTATCATGGCAATTAGTGTAAGTGCTAACAAACCATACATAATAAATCCATTTTTCTTCTTTTCAAGAGGAATTTCTTCTGGTTTTACGTTTATTTCAACCTCGTTTGGTATTAGCAACACAGAAGCTATAAGACCAACTATTAAGTATCCTATTAAAGGCAATATGTTAATTTTCAACATGTGATAATAAGATAAACCAAAATAAGTCATAGGAATTAAGATTGTTTTTTCCATTAAAGACCAAAGATAAAAATGATGAGTCCAGATATACATAAGAATTCCTGCATTTCTTTTTTCTTCCTCAGTTTCAAATTCAAATATGTGTCCATCAATCATGGATTTCAATACTCCGGAAGTAGCATAAATTCTTTCATGAACAGGCAAGAAACCAAGTGCCATGGAAGTCCATATCAATCCGAGTTTTCCTTTTTTGATATACTTCAAAATTGAGGAAAAGACAGGCATTGCATATTTTGCAAGTATAGGAATAATTGCAAACAAAACCAAAACAAAAATTGATAGTTCAATCATTTCTCTCATTTCTTCCCTCCCTTTTTTTTTTATCCTTTCAACAATTTTTTCTTTTTATCTTCAATTATAGCTTCTCTTAACCCACAGTTTGGACATTCCCATACTTCTTTTATCTCAGGATCTTTCGTTGAAATTATCATTCTCAGCATTTCACTATTACATTTACTGCACTTCTTCTGCTTCTCCATCCTCTACCTCTTCAGTAACAAGATTTTCATCTCTTTCAACCTTCAATTTCCATTCATTTTCAAAATACTCATACAGATAATCCTTTAAGAATTGCTCAAAGAATTCTTTCGTTAGTTTTTGCTTAGATACCTTTTCACCATTAGGTGATATTATACTCCTTCCACTCTTTTGTATCAACCCTGCTTCTAATGCTACATCCAAAATTCCTGAATACCTGTTCAATCCTTTTTTAAAATTGATTGTTAATTTTGCTTTTACACCTTCTTTTACAAATCTGGATTTAAGAATTTTAGCAGTTATTATAACTCCTATTTGTTTACCTGATGACTCTTTATCTTTAGCTTTTGTCAATTCAAGAATTACAGATGAATTATACAATTGCCCTGAACCACCAGAAGTTATGTTCTGTGGTATAAAAGAATTAATTGATGTATAAACATGATTTACAAGTAAGATGGGAATTCCTTTTATAGCTGCATCAGTAGCTACTAACCTGAATAAAGATTTCAATCTCCTTGCTCTGGTCATATCTTCTTTTTCTTTTCCAGATAAAGCATCTTCAACTTCTTTTTCTGTTGCAAGATTACCAAGAGAATCTACCAATAACAAAACCTTTTCATCTTCAGAAACCTCTTTTACAATATTCACCATTACTTTTCTTAACTCTTCAACAGTTCCAACAGGAATATAAATTAATTTTTCTTCATCAAATCCTCTTTTTACAAGAGATTCAAAATCATAAGCACCTTCAGAATCAAAATATATTACAGTATATCCCTGTTTTTGTGCATTTATTGCTATTTCCTGAACAAGAAAGGATTTTCCTGTTGATGCTATTCCAGCGAATTGAATTATCCTGTTATTTGGAATTCCTTTAAATGGGTCTCCTGATATAATAGCATTTAAAACATAATTTCCTGTATCTATCCACTCTTTTGTTTTAAATTTCGCTTCATTTTCTTTCGTTATCACATTTACATCTAATTTCTCTAAAACTTTCATTAAACTCATTCTTCATTCACCTCCAATTTTACCATTTTTTCAGACAATATTCTCGTCAACAATCCAAACTTAAAAAACAAAGCTACAACTTCATCAAAAGTAAATTTACTTTTATCCTTTGGCAAAACATAAACAAACATTTCATCAAATACTGATTTTTCTTCATCTTTATCAAAAACAAAGAAATTATCCACTATCTGTTTAATTTCTTCAAGTGTATATTCATCATTTGAAAAGATTTCTATTTCTTCATTCCTTATCTCTGCTGTTTTATTATCCGCTTGAGGAAATCCTACAAGATAACCAATAACAAATGAAGCTATAAAAACATTCTTAACAGATTCCTCATCAATTCCAAATTTTTCAAAACATTTTTCCACTTCTGCTTTGTTTATCGTTTCAAACAACCTTCTCAAGAATCTGTCTTCAAATTTATGTTTGTCAAAGATTACATTTTGACCTCTAACAACACTTTTGTAAACTGTGGTTAACATTTCATTAGACAACATCTTTTATTCCTCCTTTTTTTTTTAAATTTCATAATGTCCATCTAAAAAACCTAATTTTACCATCAATGTAATAGCTTCCTCTAAGTAAATTTGACCTTCTTTGAGAAATCTGATTCTTTCCTCTTCTGGTGTCAAGTAATTTATTATTCCAAAAAAGTCATCTTCAGAAAAATACTCTTCAATAAACTGTTTAAAATCTTCTAAAGATAATGTAGAATTCCAGTTTACATCTTCTGTTTTATCATTTTCTTTTTCAGGATTTAAAGAGAATCCAAAACAATATGCATAAATGAGAGGGTTTTTCAAAAGGATTTCATCAAAACTTTCTGAGATTTCCTTAAATTTTTCTTCATTAACTCCTGAATTACAGCAAAGTTTATAAAGTTCTTCATTCAAAAATAAATGTTTATTTCTTTTGACTATATTCCTTATTTTCGCTTCCATCAGGTTTCAAAATATATTATTCCAGAATCCATGTCAAGATAGACTGTTTCATTTTCAAGGTAATTTTCATAAGCATCTGTAACAGGAAGATAACAAATATTTTTACATTTTGGACATTTCAACTCATACAGATAATCATCAACTCCATACAATGGATTTACCACCTTACTGTATAAAAGTTTCTCATCACATCTTAAACACTTCATCTATCTCCCCAAACTTTTAGGTTTTTTATAAACTAACTTTGCAAAATCTAAATCAACATATTCAATTTTATTGAGATTCTTTAATTCCCAGGAATTCAATTCCACTAAAGCTACTTTTCCACATTTATCACATTTAACAAAGAGTCTATTCTCCTCCCTCTCCTTTACTACTGGATTCTGACATGTTATGCACTTCATCTTTCACCTCCTTTTCTCTCGTTTTTTCTATTATCATATCTTTTACAGATTCAACCAATTCTTCAAGATATTTCTCACAAGTAATGTAGTCTCCTATTTCAGAAACACCTACTTCTGCTCTTCTGAAAAATTCCATAAATTTTTCATAAATCATTTCAAGAGTATCAATATCATTTGAAATCAATTCTGTTGCATGATTTGGATTTTCAGCAACTAATTTCATTATTCCATAAACTTTCTGAAATTCACCTACTTCAGAACCTTTCAAGGAAACAGTAAGTAAAAATTTTTCAACATTTCTCCATTTTTTCATCTTTTATAACCTCCTTTTAGTTTTTGGCTTGCCCTTCTAAATACTTCTCTACAGTATGGGCATTTTAAACAATACTTATTGCACTTTCTTCTTACTAAGTGAAAATCAGGAAATTTCTTAGTGATTATCTCATTAAAAACCCAATACCTTTCATTTAGAAAAGAAGTTGTATCCATTAAAGTTATTAAGTTTCCAGTATATTCTCCATTAAAATAAGACTTAATAATTTCAATAAGTTCATCTTCATTTGATTCTCTTTTTGCTATTTTAAATACTACTCCTTCAGGATAACTTTTCAAATCTTCAGGTCTTATAAAAGGTGAAGTCATCATCAGCCATGGTCTTTTAGAATATACATTTATACATGAATAATTACAATGATTCTGAGAAAGTTTTTTAAAATCAAAAGAAACTAAAACTCTATGGTCAACAAATTGTCTATTAAACAAAGAAATTATGAAATCATGACTATCTTTAAAAAGACAATTATATAAACACCCTTCATTTGCAACAAGTATCGGAGTTATACCTTCCTCTAATGCTTTCTGGATTTCATCATTTATTTCCATTGTAAGATTCATTTTCCTATCAAAACAAACATCTTTTACAAGTCCTCTAAAATAAATTTCATAGTGTTTAAACTCTTTTAGCGAAGAAATTCCAAAATTGACAGATAATTGAATAGGTATCTTATTATCATTTAAAAATTTTGCGAAATATCCATCCGCAACTACACAACAATAGATGTCATTTTTCTTCATAAATCTTCTTAACTTCTTTAGAAAAGAAGAAGAATAATAATTTTCAGGAATAAATTTTCCATTTAAAAGCAGTTTCCTTTTGATTCTTAAATCAATTTTCTTTAACAAATCCACATTTTGTTCGTAAAATGCTATTCTTGCAGTTAAAGGAAATAAAGAAAAGACTGGAAAATAAACAGAATATATTTTTTCTACATTAGAATTTACAAATTCAAGATATTTTTCTGAAAACTTAAATGGAATTTCAAATTTCATTGCTTCATTTCTCCGCCTTTTTGTTATGGAACAAACTTACCTTCTAATATAGACACATAAGCAAGAAAATTCAAGTCCTTTACTCTTAATTTAAAAACTCCTGGAAATTTAGAAGAAATCTTAAACCTAAACTTCTTTTTCCTATCCAAATCTACCGCTTTTGACTTTCTAAATTCTTTAAGAAATCCTGTTCTATCCTTTATTTTTACAGTTTTAATTGTATCACCCCAATAAATTCCATCCGGATTTTCCAAAGATACTTCAACTGTATATTCCTTTTCAACTTCAAGAAACATCGGATTTACTTCTTCATTGTTTTCAAAAACCTTTATTTTAAAATAAGGTCTCCTATAAAATCTTTTTGTGGGATATAAAAGATATTTTTCTACTTCATATAAAACTGTGTAATTAAATGGAACATCCTTTTCTTCCATTGTTATTATTTTGCAAGGTTTTCCTGTTATTGAAGATACAGGTGCTTCTACCGTTAAACTCCTTAAATTATTCACTTTTCCTATTTGAATGAATCCTTCAATCATATAATATACAGGGTCAACAAAAAATGCAATCATTCTTTAAACCTCAATCCTATTATCATGTTCTGTCAATTCACCATAATACTTATAAAGCACGCCAATAGGTCCACCATAGAAGTAAATTCTAAAACCACAATACCCCTTTGTTGAATAACTATGTGTTTTTCCAGATGAAGATGTTCCTGTTGCACCCAACTTCATTTTGAATTTATATTTGGTTCCTCCAATATATTCAGGAGCAGAACAATTGTAATCAACATAGTAATAATCACCAAGAGAAGGAGTTCCACTTTCATATTTGGGATGTGGGTTTGGAACTCTGAAAATGGAAAAAGTAGCAATAGGAACAACCAAAAATTCATTAGGTTCTATATACTTAACCTTAGAGCAATAATCTTCATACCATTCAGAAAAATCAAAATGAAATGTTACAGGACTTCCAGAAGATTGAGCAGGAATATCAACATAAGCAAAATACATTAATCCTTTAGGTGGCAAATCTAACCAATCTAAAGAAATCTTTCCATTATTACCTGCTACTGGAATTGCACCAGGTTTTGGTGTAACAGATGGAATATGTCCATCAACTGATTTAACCTTTAAATTCACATTTATTACTCTATCTTCAAAATTCGTTGAAACATTTCCATCTGTATCACCTTTAAAAACAAATGTTACATCATGACACAATTTATCTGCACATTCAACAGAACCAATTACTCTATCTGCAATTAAAACTCTTGTCCAAACAGCAGCCAATCTATGTTTTCCATCACCTAAAACAATAGGTCTATCTATTCCAACTCTTCCATTTTCCACTTTAAGAAAATCACTTGGTTCATAACCCTGTAATGTAGCAGCATCTCTTATCTGACAATTAACCAATCTTGATATTAACTCTTCTATCAACTCAGAAAAAACTTCATTTATAGATAATCTATGTTTCTGTATTTCATCTGCTATGTTTTCAGCTTTAACTATTTCTTCATAAACTTTTAATGGGTCGCAAAGTAACAAAGCATAACCTGATTTCTCTTCATTAAAGAAAATTTCAACAGTATTTTCATCTGGATAAGAAATGTTAAAACCATCAAGTATTCTGTTGAATTTATCATCAAAGATTAAAACGTTTGGATAATAATTTAACTTATGAGGAATAGACCATATTTTTTCAGGTTTTGCTTGAACATGAAGATAAGAAACATCATAAATGTTTTCAACTTTCAAACTTTCAAGAATTTCAGAAGTTAATCTTAATTCAACTCTTGAACCAGCAGGAAAAGATTTAGGAAGTGTTCCTTCCTGCCCTCTTTCTATTGTAAAAGCATTTCTTGTTTTTGAAACTGCTGTTACTATTTCATATTGTGTTTCATCTGTTGGATTAACTATCAACAAATTATATTTTGTTCCAGGTTTTATATCCGGAAACAATTGTGAATCAACTGTATCTATATACAAAACATTATCATCTGATGATAAATCTTCTGCTAATTTTGATTTGGCATTATTAGCATATAGATAAAATCCGCATCTGCTATCAAATTTGCATTCCATTTGATTTATCTCTCCACTCTTATTTGTCCTGTATTAGCAAAAACAGCATATCCACTTCTTGGTATTTCAAATTTTATGATTAGCTTTTCTTCTTCATATTTAATTGATTCTGGCTTCAGTAATCTTAAGTCCTTTGAAAATAGTGTTATACAACAATTTTCTTTAATTTTTCCTAAAACCCAAACAGGCATGGGAATTGTTTGAAAAAAGATGAAAAATATCTGACAAAATTTGTTTAACTTCAAAAATTCAAGTAAATTTACTGAAGGTAAGTAATAAATTTTACTTCCTTTTCTGAATACTCTATTACTTCCACAAGAAGCATATAATTTTCCGTTTTTCCTGAAATACGGTATCACTTCATATTTTACATCATCCCAGATATATAAATTTCCTCTTTCAGGAAACCAACATGGATCTTTACAAATTACAATTTCATTATCAATGGGATAATAAAAATCTTTCTGTAGAATTGCTGTTAAATTATGTGGAATCGTCCTGTATAAACATAAACAAGTTTGCCTTTCTCTCAGAATCATTTTTATCCTTTTTCAAAAGATTTAACTCATAAAGTTCCTCTTCTAACTTCTTTATTATTAATGGATGGAACAATTCATCTGCTTCTGAAACATCTAATCCCAATTCTTCTATTTTAGTTTTTATAGCATCCAGATAACTTCCACATTTTTTAGCAAGTTCCACAACTTCTCTATCCAATCTTGTAAAAATCGGTTCATGACTCATCTTTCTCCCCTTAATTCATTTTATCTTCTTCATCTTCTATTATAAGTGCATTTCCATTTTTAATTTCCAGATTTCCTTGTTTCATTTTTTCTGCAATCTCTAAAACCGTAGTAGCAAAATTCCAACCACTTATAAAAGCAAATTTTACTGCTTCTTTTGAAGATACCTCATCATCATCCTTCATTTGTATCATTGCATTTGCAATTAATTTAGCCGATTCTTTACTTAAACCAAACAATTCCATTGTTTCAATAATTCCTTTCTTCAACTTTGATACTTTCATTTTAAACCTCCTTTAAACGTGAAAATCCTTTTTCAACTTTCACATCAAAAATTCTATCATATCTTGTTATATCCCAATTTGTATGAGACATTATTATCACTTCTTTTTTCTTTGCTATATTCCTTAACACCTTGTAAAGTATTTCATCTGTTTCTCTATCCAATCCAGTAGTTATTTCATCAAGTATTAACAAATTTAAATCTGACAGGTTGGATTTCTTTTCAACAAATTCAATAAAAGCAAATAGCATTGACAAGTCTATTATCCTTTTTTCACCTTCAGAAAAGTTAAAGTAAACAAAATTTTCTCTAAACCTTGTATTTACAATTTCATTGAAATCTGAATCTAATTGAATTGAAAAGTTAACTTCAAATTCCTCAAAATATTTCGTAAGTATTGCATTTAACAAAGGAAGATACTGATTAATTATTTGTTTTTTAATTCCATCTTCCGAACACATGAAAATCATTATTTCATAATTATCCAGTTTCCATTTCAGTTCTTTTATTTTCTTTGAAATGTTTTTAATTCTTTCTTCATACTCTTTTATTTTCTCATCATTTATCTCTTCATTCTTCATTTTTAACTTCTTATCCCTTTCCCTAAGAATTTTATCTTTCTCTCTTTCCAACTTTTGAATATTCTTTTTAATAGCTTTCAATTCCACATCAATTCTTGAGATTTTATCTACTATACCTTCCTTTTCCTTTAGCCACTCTTCAAATTTCTCTTTGTTGTTCTTCATCTTATCAAATTCATTCAAATTCCATTTATCATATAGTTTTGAAATAACCACACACTTCTTTTCACATTCATTACAAATTTCTTCCATTATTTCCTTTATTACTCCAATTGTTTCAACAGAACCTTTGTATTTTCCTATTTCCCTTTCTATTTTGCTCAGCTTATTTTTTACCTTATCAAATTTCTCTTTGAATTTCAAATACTTTTTCTTTTTCTCATAAAATTCTTCATATTTCTGCTTCTCTTTTTCTATTTCACTTTCTATTTCATCAATTTTCCTGTTGTAAACTTCAAAGATCTCCTGATTGTAAATTTCCTCTATTTTTGAAATCTTTTCTCTTTCACTCTTCAACAAACTTGTTACTAAAAACAATTCCTGTTTTAAATCGTTTAATTCCTTTTCCAGTTCCTTTTTTCTTTCTTTCAAAACTTCATTTGCCAATCCAAATATTTCTATGTTAAACAAAGATTCTATTATTTTTCTTTTCTCTCCCTTTGGTAATGTGAAAAATGAAGAACCCTTAGCCAAAGATTTCACCAGAACCTGATTAAACAATTTCTCATTAATTCCAAGAACCTCTTCAAGCACTTCCTGATATTTCTTTTTCTTTGATTCAAGAGGAATTAAATTTCCATTTACATAAATTTCAAAAACATTTGGCGAAATACCTCTTTTAATTAAGATCTCTTTTCCATTCTTCTCAATTTCCAATTCAACAAGCAAATTTTTCTTATTCTTTGAATTCACTAACCTTGGAATAGTTATTTTTCTGTAAGGTGTTCCAAAAAGAGCAAAGTTAAGAACATCTATAATTGTGGATTTACCAGCACCAATAGGTCCCTGAATCAAAGTTAATCCGTTTTTGAACTCATATTCTGTCCAAGAATTCGGATATGATAAAAAATTCTTCCATTTAACTCTTTTAAACTTCATTCATTGATCCCTTTTCAACATTTGTTATTATTTCATTAAATTCTCTTACTATAAACTCTTTTCTATCACTTTCAATCTGCATTGCTTCAAGCGATTCCTCTATTATTTCGTTTATACTTTTTACTTTTACATCTATTTCTCCATTCAATATTTGATATGCTTTCACTTCACTTTCAGTTATTATCTCATACTTAAACTGTGCATTTTCTGAAAGGAACTCATATATTTCATCTAAGTCTTTTCTCTTTTCCAAAATAATGAATTTGAAAAAGTTATTTTCTATAACTTCTTTAATTTCATCTATTCTTTCAAATCTTTCATTTTCTATTTCAAAATAATTTTCATAACAGAAAATCTTTACAAATTTAGGAGAAATCTTATTTTCAATCAATTCTATACTTAAATCATCTTTTAAAAGCCATACTCCTTTTTCCTGATTATAATCCGCCCACATTAATTGATAAGGAGTTCCCACATATAAAATATTTTTCCCAAGTTTTTGAATTGTATGTATATGTCCACTTAAAGTCAATTTGAAATTCTTAAAAACTGATTGGTTTAATCCCTGTGTAAGATAAACTTTCTCTCCTATTTTAACTCCACTTATTTCAAAATGTCCACAGCAAATATCAGCATCTGAATCTTTTATCATCTCAAGTTCTATTTCATTCACAATCCAGGGAACAAACAAAAAGTTCAATTTACCTATTTTCTTTTTCATTATCTCATCTATCACATGCACATATTTGAATCTTCCTTTAAAATTTATAGAGCAATAATTTATACTTCTTTCATTCTTGTAATACATATCATGATTTCCAACAATCAAATACAAATGAACTTTATTTTGCTCAAACCAATCTATAAATCTATTCTTCACTCCATTATCAATGTAAAAATCTATGACATTCCTTTTATCCACTAAATCACCAAGATGAATAACATGTTTTATCTTATTTTCCAAAATAAATGGAAATACTTCATTCTCGAAATAAGCTATCATATATTCAAATCTCTTTTTGTTAAAAGAAGAGATTCCAAAATGTGTATCAGAAACAATTAGATACTTCATTTATTCCTCATCCAACTCAAGATAATATCTCGTCATTTCATCAAGATACTCTTCATTTACTCTATAATCTCGCTTTTTCTCTTTATCTGTCATAAAGAATTGAGCATATTCAAATTTAAATTTCACATATTCCTTTTCTTTCATAATCACAGAAATAAAAGCATTCCAGACAACAGAAGTGAAATAAGCAAAGGCATTATCTGATTTTGTAGGATTAAATCTTTCAAGTGCTCTCAAACAATAATACATTGCTTCCTGTTTCATATCCCTTAAGAACTGATATCCACAGAAATTTGCTCGTCTTGCTACCTTATCTATCAATTTTTGCAATGCTTTCAATAATCTCGGAGGAATTTCAGCATCAGGATTCTGTTCTTTCAATTTTTTATACTCTAATATCATTTGTTTAAACTCTTCATTATCAAGATAATGCTTCCGTTTTTTACTCATTTTTATATCCTCTCCATTTTTTCATCATTCTACTTATTTCTAATCTTTTCCTTTCAAAACACCGTTGAACATTACTTATGTTAACCTCTATTCTTCCTTTTGTCAAGTTTAAAGTCCATTCAAAATTACCATTAAAAAATCTTACATTACCACCAATAGTTTCAAAATATGAATCCGTAATTTTCAAAAAAGAATTACCAGCTATGATATACAATTTGTCAAGAAAGAGACTAACTTTTATGAAAAGGTTATCATATTTAAATACTGCTATCCTTTCACTACTCGGAACATACTTAAATTCACCAAAAACTTTCGCAATTTCTTCATTACACAATTTTATCTCATACCCATATTTCACTCTCTTTACCTGAAGCACCTCTTATAAACCAAACCGGTTTTCCGTTTTTAACTAATTTGTCAGCAAATTCAATTGCATATTTAGTAAGATTTACCCATTTCACCTCATATTTCATCTCATACATTTTATAATATCTTTCCCTTCTTTTAAAATGCCTTACAAGAATATTCTCTTCATTTCCACCAAAAGGAAAGTAATCAACAATATCAAATATTTTTGCTTCTTTATTTTCCAATTTTCTCAAAACTCTACCTATACTTTGTAAAACTTTAATTTTACTTTTATAACTTGAACAAAAAACTATATTGTGAAGATTTTTTATGTTTATTCCTTCAGAAAAAGTTCCATAAGAAGCTACAATAATTACATTGTTCTTCTCTTCCATTCTTTGCTTAAAAAATTCTCTATCTTCAACTTTTACTGTTCCATCTATATAATAAATCTCCTTATCCTTTATTTCATTTTTAAAAAGTTCATACAAAATCTTTCCATGTTCCCTTCTTGTAAAGAGAAAAATTGAATTCTTTTTCATTTTCTTAGCCATTTCCAATAAAAACAAATTCCTCAAATAAGAATACATTTGAATTTCACATTCAAAGTTATATCTAATAATTCTGCTTCTATAATTATCAAATTCTATTCCTTTTATATCCTGATACGCTTTCCACAACTTTTCAACAACCTGTAAAAACTTTTTCGGATATTTTAAAATAATGGAAACAATTTCAAAATCAGCAATCCAATCATTCTCAACCATTTTCTTATATGTAGTAAACCTCTTAACAGGACCTATGCTTGACACTATACTCCAATAATCACTCCACTTTTTGCTTGGATAAGTCCCCGATAATCCTATTCTATCCCATGCATTTACACATTTTTCACAAATCTTTCTCAGAACATTTGCCTTACTGCTATGTGCTTCATCTACAATCAATGCATCAAACTGTTTGAAAAACACTTTTTTCTTTTCATGTAAACTTTGCCATGTAGAAATTATTACTTTATATTCCTTCTCTTTCCCTTTCCAATCTACACCTCCATGTATCCTCAAAACATTTTTCTCGCACCACTCTTTATCCCATTCATAAAATTCCTCATAAGTCTGTTCAACTAATTGAACTCTCGGAACAATAATTAAAACTTTTTTTCCGCTTTCATAAAACCACCTTGCAAACAAATATATCAAAACAGTCTTTCCACCAGAAGTCGGAATTTCTATACTCAACCTCCTTTTCCTTAAACCCCAATAAATCGCATTAAACTGATAATCCCTCAAAGGAAACGGAGAAAATCTTTTAATAAAATCCTTAACCTCCCTTTTACTTATTTTCCTTTCTTTCCATTTCCAATTAAATCCAACATTCAATCCTTCATTCTTACATTTCTCAATAACCATATCCCATAAACCAAGAGGCATTTCACATGTTCCAGCTTTATAAAAATAAATCTTCCCATCCCACGGAGTGTTTTTGTATTGAGGCATATACTTATATCCTTCAACATACCAGGAAAATGCTTTATAAAATGAGTCTTTTAAGGTTTGATAGGAAGGAACAAGATAAAAATAAGAAGCATCTTTCTTATCTATCAAAACATCATATTCCATTCGTTAATTCACACCCCTTCAAAGTATTTCTTCCATTCCAGATAATATTTAACTTCCCATGATTTTAACTTCAAAGCATCAAGAATTTTATCTATAAACTTCAATTTCTGTTCACATTTCATTACTTCTTCATCTATCTTCATAAATTCACTATCACTTTGTATCAACAACTTTATCTCTTCTTTAGTATTCACCACCAAATCATACTCAGTCTTGTAATACTCAAATAATTTCCTTTCAACTTCCTTTTTTCTTTTCATCAATTCTATCATTTCACTTACAACTTTTTCTCTTCTTTCCAACCATTTTGCAATCTTCATTGCAATTCCAAAATTATTTTCAAAATTCTCCCTATCAAACTTCAAATCTTCTTTACTTTCTTCTATCCATTTCTCAGGTATTATCAAAATTCACCTCCTAAAAAAAAAAAGCTGGAGGGGGGATTTGAACCCCCAACCTGCGGATTACAAATCCGCTGCTCTTCCAGTTGAGCTACTCCAGCATTATACCAAAATTCACTTTCTCTTCTTTCAATCCCTTTTCTATCATTCCTATAACACATAAAGGAACTTTCCTGTTAATCTTTAAAATATACCTTCCATTCTCTTTTTCAACCTCAAATTCATTTCCATTAAAACCATAATCTTTCAACATCAAGCACACATAGCATTTGATTTCATCTTTTCCCATTCTTCTTTTACCCATAACAAATACCCCTTATCAAGTTCTTTCAAAATCTTTATTCCTCTCTTTATCTTCTGTTCAACCCTTTTTCCAGGATTAAATTCACTAAAGAATGGATTAAAGATTTCAACAATTTTATCTTTTCCTTGTTTCTTCATTTTCCATTGTTCAAGAAAAATCTCATAAATCTCATTTTCATCTATTTCTTCATCTTTATTAACTCTTAAACTATTCTCTATTCCAAGTTTCTCCTGTATTATATTAACAACTTTTGCAAATCCATTCAAATCAAGATAACCATAATGTTTAGCTCCTAAATATCTTGCAATTTCATATGTAGTCATTCTCTTTGTTATCATATCAAAAATCAAATTAAAATCAGGTAGAGCATAATCGTTAAAATTCCATAATATCCAGATTTCTGTTTCTAATTCTGTTAATTCATTTGATAATCTTTTTCCTTCAAAAGAATATAAGAGACGACTACATCCTTCCCTTCCTAATATAATTCCCTCTGTTTTTAAAACGAGAGAAAAGAAATCAACAACTCTTTTGACAGAATACTTCTTGAAATCTGAGAACTTCTTAATGATGTATATTCTCTTCTTGATTTCATTACTTAATCTTCTTTCAACTTCCTCTTCTTTCAACTGTGGAAAATTCTTGATAACAAAGTAGATATGAAAACCTTCTTTTTTGATTTCAAAATCTACTCCTAACATTTCAAGGATAACTTTAACGTCTGGAAGTAAAATTCTAAAACCTAATCCATACACTTTTCTCAACGCTTGATTAACAATCTTTGAAATTTCTCTTGCTGGAACCAGATATCCTTTATGATTTGAGTAATATCTGTTATACCATTTGAAATTGTGGTGATAAGCTAACATGGAGTAAACTTTTGTGAAGAAAAATGTTAAAGATTTGGGAGAAACATAAGATTTCTTTTCAAGTCTATTTGGGTCATTTAGATATTTTGTAATTATGTGGGAATAATTTTTCATTAAATTGTAAATTACACCTGCTTCATTGTATAAGTTATGATTCCAAATGAAATCAAACATTTTACTTATTGCTTGTAGAATTTCTTCTTTTTCAAATTTGTATTCAACAAGATTCATGTTTTTGTAGTATAGATTTTCAAATTTCCATTTATCTAATTCATTGCTAATAAGGTTCAAACAAAGATTTTTTAGGTATAAGAATTCCTCTTTAGTTTCAGAAACACAACAAATGAAAGATGCTAATGTTTGAATATTCGAATCACAAATGAATGTAAACTTGTAAGGATTGGATTTTTTAAGTTTTGAAATTCTCTTTTGTGGAACTATTTTCTTTTCTTTGTGGTTGATTGAAATTAGTTTTCTAAAGTTAAATTGCATATTCAATTCGTGTGGTCTTTCCTGCAAAACAAAAGTTAAAGTTTTTTTGAGTCTCATTTTCAACTCAGGACAATGAACATAAACTTTTCCTGAAGGCATTCTTATGATATCATATTTGTATCCTGGGAATTTTCTTTCAAAATGATATTTGAATCTTTCCATAAAAGTATCTGAAGTGTAATATCTATGCTCTTCCAAAACTTTTTCTCTTTTGTTGTCTTCAAAATCTTCCTCTTTCAATAGTGTTTCACATCCTTCAGGAATGGGTAAGTTTAAAGGATATTCTTGCTCTTTTAGAAAGTTCAGGTCTGGTTTAGAAACATTATATGCTTTTAGTATAACATTTGAGAAATTCCAGAATTCAGTAGATTCTTTTTCTATTTTTGGAAAATCTGTTTTTCCTTTTTCTTTGAACTTTTTCCAATGCGTCTTGACATTTGTATCCCATAAAGTCAAAACTGGGGAGATTTTATCAATGGGTGCTATGTCAGAAATGATGTTTATGAGAAAATGCTTTAAAATAGACCATTCATTGCTTTCTAAATCTATCTCTTCTTTTAGAAAAATAAGTATTCTTACATTCTTTCCATGTGTTTTAATGAAAGCACTTGAATTGTAAAGGTTTTTATCAATTTCCTGAAATTTCTTTTTAAGTTTTGAACCAACTTTCTTAAAAGGTTCGTCTATGTCAATAGCTATTATTTTTGACCTGTTTTTAAGAGATTTCCATTCTCTTTTAGCTGTTCTTATGGAAACAAACTTTTTGTTGTAAACATAGGAAGTTTTATAAAGGACAGATGTATAGCCATTGCTTTGTCTATCTTCATATGGTAGGTATTGAAGATAAAAAGCATCTATTTCTTTTGGAGAAACGTAATATATATTAGAAACTTTGTCTTTGTTAAAGATGGTGAAAATGAGAAAAAGATTCTCTTCTTCTAAAAGAAATTTAACATATTGCTCATTTGGAAAAAGATTAAAAAGGAAAGATTCTTTTGATTCTTCAGGTAAAATTTCTAACTTTATATTCTTTGTTTTTGGCATATTAGCTCCTCGTCTGAAGAGTCAATTAGTATTTATAGTATGCAGTTTGAATTTTGTCAAGTTCTTTTAATAGAAAAAGAGAAAAATCTTTGAGGTTATTTAATGGCAAAAAGGGTAAAGAAATATCCTCTTGGTGGATATGCTATAAATGAAATTCCGGTAAATGGTAGGAATGAGTGTTTTGAAATAATAGAGGATAAATTTGCAACTAAAGTTCGTCTAAATGTATCCATGTTTGGTGCAGAAGAATGTGATGATGGAGAAGAAAGGTATTATTACTGGTATTTTGATGACCCTTATGCTACAAAAGATAACCCAAATGTTTATGTAACTTCAAATCCTGAAGAAATAGTTGAGCATATTTACAATTATTCTGGCAAATATACAATACATTTCATTGAAATTCTTCCTGAATCTGGTAAAGTAATAGAAAGAACTTTTCCAATAGATATAGAAAATGGTAGTGTAAAAGGATTAACTCCTGAGATAACTTTATTTCAGATTAACAAAGTTGATGATGAGGGTCATTATTCAATAACGCTTTCTTATGATAATCCTGGAAGGGAAATAATTGATATTGTAGTAAGAGTTTACAATAACAGATGGGAACTTGTGAAGGAGCAGCACAATAATTTGAATCTTGAACTTGAAGATGGTTACTGGTGGATTGAAGTTGGAATTGAAAATGAATATTGTTTATGGGATTGGCAGGTAAAATCTCTTAAGGTGGATACATTTAAAATTTATGGATGTGAATGGGAAGTTGAAGACAATTGTATTTTTATACCTGGTAAAAGATATAGATTGAAAGTTATTGCTTCTGGTCATGCTTCTGATTTGGAAGTTGTTTTTGATTCTGAAAATGTTTTAGTTGATAAAGTAGGAGAGTTTGAATTTGATGTAGTTTTTCCTGATTTTGATGGTTTTGAGAAAACTTTCAATTTTACGATTACAGGGAAGGGTAAAACATATGATTGTTCTGTGATTGTAAGGAATGTGAAAGGTGGTTTTGTTTTAGGTAATTATGTTATGATAGGATATAATTCTGGAGGGTGGGAACCAGTATGACGCCCGTTACTGAGGATAAACCTTGTATTAATTGTCGTCCATGTAAAAAAAGAGGTGAAAATTTAGTTTACGATTTAGACCTCTTTTATGAGTGGGATAGAGATTCAATGAATAATTATAATGTTTCGGTTTACATTGATAAATGTGAAGGTAAAATATATGTTTTTGCTTCTTTGTCATGCTATGGAGAATTTATCTTTTATGTTGTAAGTGGTAATAAAGTTGAGTTAATGAAAAAGATTTCAATTTCCTTGGAATCTCTTAGGGAAATAGCAGATGGAGAAATGAGGGATTTAAATATGGTTATTGTAGAATCAAGAAAAAAAGGTGATGAAATCAATTTTTACATTACTTGTTATCCATATAAGAAGTTCTTTGTGTTGAAATTTTCCTATAATTTGAAAAGTGGTGAAATGGGGTTTTTCTATGAAAAAGGATTTCCAGCTTATAGAAAACGGAAAACTGAAAATATGAAAGTTTGCTTATCTTATGATAGAGATTGGAATACTAAAGTAGAATTTTATGATTATGAAAAAGACAAAATTTATTCTTTTGATGAAGAAGGTCCTCAAGTGTGAGGTTTAAATGATTTGGGTTAAGTTTAAAGAATTTTATGAAATGGATACTATGAAAGTTCCTGACTTCTTAGTAAGAAGAAGCATTCCTACGTTTTCATGGATTTCAAATAATAAGTTACATTGGATTGTAGATATTTCAACTATTGATTGGAAATTGGAACGTTTTTATATAGGTGATGGTGATTTTTATGATGATTTAGATATGGTTTTTAATAATGGAAGTGATAAGAAAGATCTAAATGTTGCTCATTTTGTTTTTGATAAAAATAAAAATGTTAAAGTTTTTACTTATGATTTAGAAGGTGAATTGATAGAAAATTCCATTGATTATGAAATTTATGTTGATGAATTAGATCGTTTTGCTAATAGTAGTAAAAATTTACCTTTTGCTGAATTCTTTTTATACGTAAAATTTGAAACTGCTGAACAAGCTGATGAAGAAATGTCAAAATTGAAATTAATCTCAAAAGAACGCTCAAGAAATACATATCTTGAAATACCTATTGTTTTATTTTTTGATGATGAGGAGATAGAACAGACATATTTCTTTTCGAAAATAACAGATTGGGTTATAAGTGTTTTTCCTTATGAAACTGGAATTTTAGTTTTACCAGCTGAAATTATGAATCGTTTTTCTGTTGTATTGGATAAAGAATTGTCAAATCCAGAAATAAAAATAGAAGTTAAGAATGTTGATGGGGATCGCTGGATGTATCAATATAAGGATAAAGGAGAGTTTTATCTTTTTAGGAATGGTAAAAATATAAGGAATTTGTTGAAGCTAAAGAAAGTGGATATTACTGAAGAATTTAATTCAATTTTTTCATGGGAACAGTTTTTTGATTCATTTGTGGAAGTTGATATGCAAGTGAAGGATATTAACTGGAAACCATTAACTTTTAATGTAGAAAATATTCAAGAAGATGCTTTAATTACTTTTGAAAAAATGGAAATTGATACTGTTCCACAGAAATATGAGTATAAAGGTTTGAAAATTGAGGAAGATTAATGTATTTTGTTGAAAAAGGAAAAAGTGTTTACATATCACCGATTATTACAGGATGTGTTTATAGTAAAATTGAAGTTGTTAATAAAGAGGAATGTGAAGCAAGGGGAATAGATGTGAGTAGATGGGGAGATCTTTTAGAAATACGGATACCTGATACAGTTGAAGATGGATTTGAAATATACATAAGAGTAAAAGTGTATGATGATGTTTATGATGAAAAAATTTTAGTTATATCAAATCAAGGATTTGTGGTTAATTTAGTAAAATGATTACTTATGATGTAATTTTTGAGAAGCCATTTATAGTTCGGATAGGAGAAGAACAGGATTATCTATTTTGCTTTGGAGAATGGGTATTTTTATCCTTTAAACCTTTAAGGGTTATCAACAATTATTATGGAATTGGTGTTTTATATGAATATCCTTTAAATGAAGTAGAAAATTTTTCAGAAGTTCAAATTGCTCATGTAAGTCATCGGTTTGCTTTAATTTATAAAGCAGATATTCCATATCTTGTTGTTCTATCAAGATGGGGAGAACTTGGTGTAGCTAAATTGAATTTCTTACAAGGAAAGGATTACAAAATTGCAAGAAAAAGATATGATTTGTATTTGTTTTTCGAAAAAGATGGTTCAATTAGAAAATTGCATTTTGGAAGTTTAATGTCAAGGATAGTGTAGAGATGAATGTTTATTTTAGTGGATGTTATTGGTGTAGAGAAACACCTATTGTAACACCATTTAATTCTGACCAGGAATTTTATATATTTTTGTTTCAAAATGGAAGTTCATTTAAAACAAAATATTTTAGTTCTTCAATAATTAGAATTCATTTTGACAGGTATTTTAGAATACAAGATGTAAAATATTTGGATTTTGAGAAAGAAATTTTTAGATTTGTTCAAATTAAAGATAAAATTGTTTATGAAGACAAGTTAATTTTGGATGTTGAAGTTGAAATTGATAAAAATGCCTTTATGATGGAATTTCAAGAAGAATTATCGGAAGCACCATCATTTTTTAACAATGGAAGATATGTATTATTTGAACAACTTAATGAACCTTTAAAAGCTAAACTTATTTTTCAGGTAAAAAGAAATTATTATGTTCCAAATTTTGTTTTTCTTGGAATGCTTTTTGGAGATATTGAATTCAAAGATATAGTATTTTATTATAGTTCAGCGGATAGAATCATTTTTAAAATGAAAGGAAAGAATCCGTGGATTGATGTTAAAGATGATATATTCTTAGTTTTAAGAAAAGATTACTTTTCTGTTTTTGTTGGAATATTGGATTCCGATAGATTTAAAAATTGGTTTTCATTGAAACCTATTCCAGATTCAAATGAAGAAACAGTTATAAGAAATATTGCTCAATCTTTAAGTAAAGGTTCTGTTGATTCATTGACAAATGAAAGTTTTAGTTCTCTTGATTTTGAACAACTTGTTAAAATAAGAAATTTGTCTTCTAAAGGAATACAATCTAAGAAATATTTTATTTACACAAGCAAACTTGAAGAAAGAACTTATTAATAGTAGATAGCAAAAATTATAATCAAGGAGGGTATGATGGGACAAGTTTTCAAGAAAACAAAAGGAGTAGTAAAGAACATTGATGTTGATTTAGTTTCTGCTGCTCTTTCAACAGTTGTGTATGCTCTTGTAAAGACAAAACCTGAATATGGAGATCAGCTTTCTGCTACATTTACATATCTTTCTAAACTTGTTAGTAATGAAGAGTTGACAGAAGAGGAATTTCATAGGGAAATTGAAAAAGCAATTGGTGATATAGGTGTAAAAGATCCCGAAATGAGAGAACTTATTGGATATTTTCTTAAAAAACTTGATAAATTAGCTGATAAGTATCTTGACGTTGAGGAAGGATTTACGAAAGAGGAAAGGGAAGCATGGGCACTTCTTTTTGAAGATTTAGCAAAAGCAGCAAAACTTGGAAGAAAGATGAAGGAGTAAGATAAATGATAGTGAAGATTGATGGATATGCACCTATAAAAGTTGATTCTATGGAAGATTATGTATTGCCTGGAACTTCTATAAAAATGTTGAAGATAACAGGTAAATTTATTCAGGAAAGAACATATTTTGATGTTGAAAATGGGGAAACAAAGGTAAAACAGAAATTGGTTGAAAATCCAACAACTATAATCGTGAATCCAAATAGGATACAGGTGATAGTTGAAGAATAATGAAAAATCCAAAAAATAAGGGTTCTGGGTTTGAACGGGAAGTTGCAAAAATTTTATCTGAATGGTGGGACAAGAATAAGTATAAAAAAGGAGAATTAGTTTTCTGGAGAACACATTCATCGGGAGGTGCTTCTCATATTTCTGGTTCTCAGGTTGGAGATATAACCTTCCTCCTTCCTGAAGGAAAACCTTTGATTGATATTTTTGTTATAGAATGTAAAAGAACAAAGAGGTTTAATCTTTTTGGATTAATTGCAGGTGATAAATCACTTCCAATTATAAAATGGCTTAAAAAACTTAAATCTGAAGCAAGTGTTCTTAAAAAGTATGGATGGTTAATTTTCAAATTAGACAGATATCCTATTATGTGTGCAATAGATGTTTTTATTTCTAAAAAACTTGCAAGTGTAAACAATTTACATTCAAAGAGAATTTTGAGAATATATAAGCCACATGTTTGGGATTTTTATTTGTTAGATGATTTCCTAAATACAATTACACCTGATGAGATAAGAAACATTTCTATTTGACAAATCATGAGAAAAGGATTATTATTTTTAATTGCCGTAGGATTTGTATCTTTAGTGCAGGCGAAAATATTATGTTTTAATTATGGTGATTCATTAACTACAAATACATGCCTTTTGGTTAAGAAAACTTTTGAAAGAATGTTTCCTCATGATGATTTTGAAATGAAAAATATTTCAGAAATAAAAGAAAAAAGATTTTATGCAAAAATAATTTACATAGCTGGTTATGGACAACCGGAAAAAGGTTTTTGGTTAGATAAAAGAGGTCTTGAAAAAATAAATTGGTGTAAAATTTTGGAAAATTTGAATGCATATGTTCTTTTGATAGATTCATGTTATTCTGGAAAGATTTTTGAATGTCAGAATAAAAGAATTCCCATAATTATTTCTTCAACAACTGGTAATTGTGTTTCTGTAAACAATATTGTTAATGGTAAACCTTATTCAACTTTCTCATTAATGCTTGCTTGTTTAGTTGGATTATTTCCTGAATGTGAGAAAATAAAAGGATGTAATTTTCCTTTTTCTCCTCAAGTTTGTCAACTGGGATGGATTTTATTGAAACATAATTGGTCAAATCAAACTTTGGAATTTTTACTTGACTTTCCTGATTTACATCCTAATATTTGCCTGGGAACTACTCTTTTTAACGGAAAACCTTGGAAATAACAAAAATTTTTAGGAGGTTTGATAAATGCCCATCTTTATGCCTATTTCCAAAGAGGTATGGAATCTTAAGTATCGTTTTAACAATGAATCAGAAGATGAATTTTATGAAAGAATAGCCAAAACGCTTTTTTCGGATGATGAAGAAAAAAAGAATAAATTTTTAAAGTATTTCAAAGAACATAAGATTTGCATGGGTGGTAGAGTTCTTTATGCACTTGGAACAGAAAGAAAAAATCAAACTTTATCAAATTGTTATGTTATTCCTTTAACTGATGATTCTATGAAAGGAATAATGCAACATGCTACTGAAATTGCTTTAACAATGAAATCCGGTGGTGGAGTTGGAATGAGCTATTCTATTTTAAGACCTAAAAGTGAAGTTATAAGAACAACAAATTCCAAATCTTCTGGACCTGTATCATTTATGGAAATAGCAAATTCTATTTGTGAGACAATAGCTGCTGGTGGAAATAGAAGAGGTGCAATGCTTGCTTCTCTTGGAATATGGCATCCTGATATAGAAGAGTTTATCTCTGCTAAAAGAGAAAAAGATAAACTTAAAAATATGAACATTTCTATTGAAATGGATGATGAATTTATGGAAGCGGTTGAAAAAGATGAAGATTGGAAATTAATTTTTCCTGATATAAATCATCCTGCTTATGAAAAAGAGTGGGATGGAAATATAAGGAAGTGGAAAGAAAAAGGTTATCCTGTAAAAGTTTATAAAACTGTAAAAGCAAGGGAACTTTATCAAAAAATAATGGAATCAAATTACAATTATGCAGAACCTGGAATCTTGTTTATAGATAGGATGAACAAATACGACCCTGTTGCTTCCTTTGTTCCTATTCAAACTACAAATCCATGCGGTGAACAACCCCTACCTTTTGTAATAGATAAAGAAAATCCCAAAAACAATATGTATTTTTCATGTAATCTTTCTATGGTAAATCTTGCTAATTTTGTAAAAAATCCTTTTAAGGATGATGTATATTTTGATTTAGATGAATTTATAGATGCTTTAATGATACTAACAGAAGCAACAGATAGGATTATAGACCTGAATTATTATCCTTTACCTGAAATGTATAAAGGAGCAAAACACTTCAGGATAATAGGAATCGGATTTACTGGTCTTGGAGATATGCTTGCTATGTTAAAAATACCTTATGCCTCAGAAGAATCATTTGAAATTGTTGAAGAAATAATGAAAACTTTTGCAATAACATGTTATTACAAATCTGCTTTACTTGCTAATGAAAAAGGTGAGGCACCTATTTTTCATGATGTTTCTAAAAGGAAGAAATATTTGAAATGTAAGTATATTCAGTTTATTTTGTCTAAAGCAAAGGAAGGAATCAAAAAACGTGACAAAATAAAGTTTGATAAAAACATTTCTTTGGAAGAAATGGCTAAGACAGTTCAGGAAACTATAGAGAAAAAAGGTTTAAGAAATTCAAGATTGTTTACGGTTGCACCAACTGGAACAACTTCTCTTTTCATGAACAATGTTTCATCGGGTATAGAACCTATTTTTTCCCTTGAGTATTATAGAAAAGTAAGAGATTTGGATGGGAATGAAAAAGAAGAATTAATTGAAGATTATGCATGGAACATTTATAAATCATTAGGTAAACCTGATGGTGAAAAACCGGATTATTTTGTTACTGCTTTTGAATTATCACCTTATCAACACATAGATATGCAAGCATTAGTTCAGAAGTATATAGATGGAAGTATTTCAAAAACAATAAATATCCCTGAAGATTATTCATATGAAGACTTTGTAAAAGTTTATGAATATGCCTGGAAAAAAGGTTTGAAAGGATGCACAACTTATAGACCAAATCCTTATAGAGGATATGTTCTTAAAACAAAGGAAGAGGAAGAGAAAAAGAAAGAAGATATAAATGAAATGATTCTGAAAATGATGAAGAATGGAATTAGACCTTTAATTAAAAAAGGATTATTACCTGATGAAGATGCAAAAAGGTATATTGTTTATTGGAAAGGAATAAAAGTTTATCTAAATGTAGTTCATGATGAAGAGGGATATCCTCTTGAAGTAACATTTACATTACCACCTGAAGCAGGAATGGGAAAAGATGGAATATGGTATGAAGATTTATTCCTTGAGAGAATGAGTTATTGGACTGCTGTTTGTAGATTGGTTTCAACAATGTTAAGATATGGAATTCCTCTTGAAGAAGTAATTGAGCAATTAGAAAAATCAACATTTAACATTGCACATTTACCTGGACTTGTAGCACGAGTTTTGAAGAAATATCCTTTAGAAGAGTTAAATGGTGATGATGATGATGAGGAAGAGGAAAGAGGACATGAAGTAATGGGGAGAAAATGTCCATCTTGTGGAGAAAATAAGTTGATTAGATATCAGGGATGTGATAAATGTTTAAATTGTGGTTATAGTAAATGCGATTAAAAAAAAAAGGAGGATTAAAAATGTGGTCAAAAGAAGCTGAAAGGTTTGCAAGAAAAAATGGTTTTAAAGATTTGAAAAAAGGAGATGTAGTTGTTGAGATAGAAAAAGATGTTGTGAGATTAAA
>Ga0256837_1000142_pt1 | contig 65935 bp, 74 predicted proteins | sample 4562384metaG_FD_185976 | JGI IMG/M metagenome (GOLD analysis project Ga0256837, IMG submission 185976) | Hydrothermal vent microbial communities from Guaymas Basin, Mexico - 4561-384 | ecosystem: Environmental > Aquatic > Marine > Hydrothermal vents | place: Mexico: Guaymas Basin | collected... | reverse complement strand
AATTAAAAGCAAAAAGAGATAAATTAACTAATGAAGTTGCTTTAGATTTATCAAAAAAGATATCAGATTATTCACAACATCTAAGCTCTACAATAGATGATTTTAGAAACTTCTTTAAATCAAATAAAAAAAAGGAAAAAACATCATATAAAGAGATAATAGATGGTGTACTAAATATTGTATCTGAATCTATGGCAAATAAAAATATAACAATAACTATACAATTAAATTGTAAAGAGGGATTTGAATCGTATTCAAATGAGTTAAAACAAGTGGTATTAAATCTTATAAAAAACGCAGAAGATATTTTAGTAGAAAAAGATATAAAAGACAAACAAATTTTACTTAAATCATATTCAAATGAAGGAAATTGTATACTTGAAGTTAGTGATAATGCAGGTGGAATACCTGATAAAATTATAGAAAAAGTATTTGATCCATATTTTTCAACAAAAACTAAAAAAGATGGAACAGGACTAGGCCTTTATATGAGTAAAATGATTATAGAAGATCACTGTGGTGGGAAACTAGAAGTTTCAAACAATGCTGATGGTGCAGTGTTTACTATCACTTTAAATAAAACAATTTAAATATAAAGGATATAACTATGTATAGCTTAGATGAATTAATTGAACATACAAAAGAGTTAACACTTTTATATGTTGAAGATAATGATGATACAAGGGAAACTACAATGCTTATTTTGGAGCATCTATTTGAAAATCTAATAGTTGCTACTAATGGAGAAGATGGATTAAATAAATATAAAGAAAATAAAAATATAGATTTAATTATTACAGACCTTCTTATGCCTAAAATGGATGGTATTGAAATGAGTAAAATGATAAAACAGATCAATCCAGATCAATCTATTATTATATTATCTGCAATAGTAGATATATCGATAATAAAAGAAGCAATAGATATAGGAATAGATAGTTTTATAAATAAACCTATGGAAGATATTGAGATATTATTTGCAAAAATAGAAAAAATAGTAAAGCAAATTGAATATGAAAAAGATATAAAAAGAGTAGAAAAATTAAATAAAAATAAAGAAAAATCAGAGCTAATAGTAAAAGTTATTAAAAATTTATCTCATCATTGGATACAACCACTTTCTGTGATATCAACTATATCTAGTAAGTATAGTTATAATTTAGAATATGAAATACCACTAAGTAAAGATGCCCATAAAGAGTTAGATCTAATTACTAAAAAAACACAAGAGCTATCTTCAATATTTTATAGATTAGAAAATCTAGATTTTGAAAATACAACACTAGAAGATATAGAAGAGATTTTATATATAAACAATCCAATATACAAAGATTAAAATATGAGAATTATAATAAATATTATTTTTTTAATGTTAAGCATATTAAATGCACAAGAAAAAATAACAGTAAATGCCGTGCTAGGTCAAGATAAACCACCTTTTATGTTTGAAAAAGATACTAAAAAGGGTATTGAAGCAGATGTATTATATGAAGTGTTTGATAATATGGGATATAAACTTAAAATAGTACAAAAAGAAAAAAGTTATATGCAAACTGTTTTAGATAAAAAAAATAAATATGATTTAGTTGCTACAATAACTCCTAAAAATGAGAATCTATTTTATAGTGATGTTTTTACCACTTATGCAAACTATGTTATCACAAGAGCTGATGAGCATATAAATATAAATAATATACAAGACTTACAAGCTATTAAGTTTACAGCATGGAATGGTGCATATAATGATCTAGGAGAAGAATTTTATAAACTGTTTAATCCAATTGATGGTATATCAAAACAAAGTTACAATGACAACCAATTTCAATTAGACGATGTAAAAATGTTTTTTTCAAAAAAAGTTGATGCGATTATAATAGATAAAACAATTTTTAACTGGTTTAAAACACATTTAGGAAATAAAGACGAGTTTACTTTTCATGATATATTTAAAACTAAAAAAACATATCCTGTTACATTTAGATCAAAAAAATTAAAAGATGAATTTAATATTGCATTACAAAAGTTTAAAGATAGTGGCAGATATGATGAAATTATTAGATTTTATGAGACTCAAGATGTTGAAGAGTTATTAAAATTTACAAAATTAACTGCAAAAATTTCATCAAAACTAATATATGATAATAAACTTAAGGATCTAAAAAATATACTAAATAAATTTTTAATTCATCCTGATATTGTAGCTATTATTATAAAAAATAGTGAAGATAAAGAGATACTAAAAATAAATAAAAATAATGAAGCGTATAAAAAACTTCAAAAAATAAGAGCAAAAATAAGTTTAGAAGAAAAAGATGATACTTTAGATTTAGGTATGATATATGTTTATTATAAAAAAGAATACAAGTCAGATATTGGTGCAGTAATCCCTTTTATAAATAAGTTTGCAAATAGTGAATATTTTACTTATATAAAAGCTATATATAAACACCTAAGAGTAATAAACAATAATCATATTAATCTTACTAAAGAGGAAGAAAAGTACCTAAAAAAGAAAAAAACAATTACAGTTCATAATGAATCTGTATGGGCACCATATAATTTTAATGAAAATTCAATACCTAAAGGTTTTGTAATAGATTATATGGATCTCCTTGCTAAGAAACTAAATATTAATATTAAATATATTAGTGGATATTCATGGAAAGAATATATAGATCTTATTAAAACTGAACAAATTGATGTTATTGCAAATATTGCAAAAACAAAACAAAGAGAACAATTTATAAATTTTGCAAAACCTTTTTTAAAATCAAAAAAAGCAATATTTTCAAATACTATAGATTTTAAAAAAGTATCAGATCTAAATGGTAGAACTGTAGCAGTACCAGATCAATTTTATATACACTTATATCTAAAAGAGCATTACCCAAAAATCAAATTAAAAGTATATAGAAATATAAAAGAGTGTATATATGCAGTTATAAATAAAGAAGCTGATGCTATAATTGAGAACTATGCTGTTATTAACTACTTAATTAAAAAAGATGGCTTAAATATGAAATATATTAGTATAAATACTGATGATGAACTAACAACAAATTTAGCAATAGGTGTTAGAAAAAGTGAATCAATATTAAGAGATATATTAGTAAAAGCTCAAAATAGTATATCAAAACTAGAATTAGATGAGATAGAGGATAAATGGTTTGGATTAAAAAGTAGAAAAAGAGATGATTTTACTGTTGAACAAAAAAAATATATACACAATAAAAAATCTATAAAAGTTTGTATAAATCCAAATTTAGCTCCATTGGAGTTTCATGAAAATGGTACACCAAAAGGTATTAGTATTGATATATTAAATCTTATTTCTAAAAAAATAAAATTAGATTTAGAGTATATTAAAATAGATTCTTGGGAGAGATCTCAAGATTATCTAAAAGATAAAAAATGTGATATTTTATCATCTGTTGTAAAGACAAATGATATGGCAAAATATGCAAGTTTTAGTGATCCTTATATATCTTATGATTTAGCAATAGTAACAAAAAATGATAAACCTTTAGTAAATAATCTTTCTGAGATAGTTGATAAAAAGATGTCAAGACAAGAAGGATCAGGAATATCTATTCTTTTGAAAAATAAATATCCAAATATCCAAATCAAAGATACAAAAAATATGATAGAATCATTTAAAGATGTACAAGATGGTACTAGTTATTTTACAATTACAACATTACCAGTGTTATCTTATAATAGTAAAAAATATGATTTACAAGACCTTCAAGTATCTGGATATACAAACTTAAAATATGATCTATCAATAGCAGTAAGAGATGATGAAAAAGAGTTATTAGCTGTTTTAAATAGAGCTATATATTTAATCTCAAATGATGTTATTAAAGTTATTAGTGATAAGTGGACAACACAAGAGATTATTAAAAAAACAGACTATACTTTAGTAATTGTAGTCTTTACTATAGCTATATTAATAATTTTTATTATATTTTTATTATATATGAAACAAAGTAAATTAAAAAAAGAGATAGAGGGATTAAATCAATCTCTTGAAACAAAGGTACAAGAGGAGATATCAAAAAATAGACAAAAAGAGAAATTGATGTTGCAACAAAGTAGATTGGCTCAAATGGGTGAAATTATATCTATGATAGCACATCAGTGGAGACAACCACTAAATACATTGTCTATGTTAAATCAAACAATCATAATGCGTTATGAAAGAGGGAAACTTGATGATAAGTTTGTAAAATATTTTAAAGAAAATTCAAAAATTCAAATTAAAAATATGTCAGAAACTATAGATGACTTTAGAAACTTCTTTAAACCAGAAAAAGAAAAAAGTGAATTTTGTATAAATAAGGTTATAGAAAATACAGTAGATATAGTAAGACCTGTATTTGAAAAAGAGAAAATTGATCTAAAAATTAATTTAAATGAAAAATTATATATTGTAGGTTTCCCTAATGAGTTTGGACAAGCACTTTTAAATATAATAAATAATGCAAAAGATGCACTAATAGAAAATAATATTGAAGATAAATATATAAAAATAGATCTAATAAATGAAAATGAAAAAATAATTTTAACAGTAAATGATAATGCTGGTGGAATTTCTGAAGATATAATTAGTAAAATATTTGATCCATATTTTTCAACAAAAACACAAAAAGATGGAACAGGTCTTGGACTTTATATGAGTAAGCTTATTATTGAAGATCACTGTAGTGGAAAATTAAGTGTTAAAAATAATGAAATTGGAGCTTTATTTATAATAACTTTTGAATAGTTTAAATTCATCAAAAATGATGAATTTAAATAATTTATTTTGAATTAAAATCTAAAGATATAGAGTTTACACAGTGTCTTGTATTTTTAGAAGTCATACCTTCACCTTTAAATACATGACCTAGGTGACCACCACAAGTTGAACATACAATCTCTACTCTTCTTCCATCAGCATCTGGAACTTCTTTTACACTATTACCTATAGCATCATCAAAACTTGGCCAACCAGTACCAGAATCAAATTTAGAACTAGAATCAAATAATGCAGTATTACATTGTCTACAAGTATATATACCATCTTCTTTATTATCCCAGTATTTACCTGAAAATGCCATCTCTGTACCTTTATTTATTATAACTCTTGTTTCTTCTTCATTTAATTTATTATAGCTCATTAATAATCCTTATATTTATTTATAATATCATAGCAAAATAATATTAAGTTATTAGTATTATATTTTTTGTTATAATAATTTATAACTTAAATGAAAGAAATCTTATGAAATACTTTTTAGCATTATTTGTATCTATTATCTTTATTGCTTGTAAAACTAGTTCATTAGATGATCAAGAGGTGAAATTATTATTCAAATCTGGTTTTGAAGATGGAGTATATCTTGATACTCCTTATAATGATGGTGGAGGAACATGGATGCAAGATATAAAAGGTAGTGATGATAGTAAGTTTTCATTTCCTATAAATATATGGGAAACAAAAGGTTCTTTTCAAGTATTAGTAGATAGCAGTGTTGATAGTTATGAATATATACAAAATAAAATTATCGCAACTATAGGACATACAGGTGAATATACAAAAGTTCTGAGTTCTGAAGTTCTAAAAGCAGATAAGTCATGGACACAAGATCCTTATATATTAGAAGATGCAAAAGAAGATGGTGATTTATATATTAGTTATTGGTTAAAATTACCTGCAAAATTACCACTTAAACAATTAGTAGATGATATAGAAATATATGATGGTTTTCCATGTGGTGAAGGAAAAAGTTGTTATGAGAAATAAATATAATGTATGACTTAATAGTAATAGGAAGTGGGGCAGCTGGAATCATGGCTGCAATTACTGCTAGAAATAATTCTAAAAAAGTACTACTGTTAGAACAACAAAATAAAATTGCTCCAAAATTAAAAGCAACAGGTGGAGGTAGGTGTAATCTTACTAATACTTTAAATAATGAGGAGTTTGTAGAACACTTTGGTAAAAGTAAAAGATTTATAAACTATGCAATAGAGCAATTTGATCATAATGACTTAATCTCTTTTATGGATAGTATTGGTGTAGCTACACATGCTCCTGATGGATTTAGAGTATTTCCTACTACACATAGTTCACAAACTATAATTGATGGCTTATTAGCTTATATGCAAAAAATTGGTGTAGAGTTAAAGTGTGGTGAAAAAGCTGTTGATATTATAGTTTCTAATAATAAAATAGAAAAAATAATAACTACAAAAGATAGTTATAGTTGTAAAAATATATTAATTGCAACTGGAGGAAAAGGGTATGAAAACTTAGGTGCAACAGCCGAAGGGTTTGAGTTTGCTAAAAAACTAGGACATACAATTACATCCCTTTATCCAGCTATGATGCCACTTTTTGTAAAAGAGACTTGGGTTGCATTATGTACTGCTGATACTGTTGCTAAAGTATATATGCAAGTAGATATTAAAAAATATAAAAAACTAAATGCAATAGGAGATCTAATATTTACCAAAAAAGGTATAAGAGGTCCAGTTGTATTAGATTTTGCAAGAGAGATTACACCATTATTTGATAAGTATGATGAGATACCATTAAAAATGAATCTAATAAAAGGTAAAAATGAAGATGAACTAATAAACTTTTTAAAAGATGAATCTAAAAAAAATCCACAAAATACAGTGTTAGATCATTTAGAAAAGTTATTAGCAAAAAGTATTATTTTAGAACTTGCAAAGATAGTTGATATTGATTGTGAAGTTACATATAAAAACCTAAAAGGTAGTAAAAAGTTTGAGTTTATAAAAATACTTTGTAATACTCCATTAACTATTGTAGGACATGATGGATTTAGACTCGCTATGATAACAAGAGGTGGGATCTCTTTAAAAAATATAGATAATAAAACAATGCAAAGCAAAATAGTACAAGGCTTATATTTTGCAGGTGAAATAGTAGATATAGATGGTCCTTGTGGCGGATATAATTTACAATGGGCATTTTCAAGTGGTGCACTTGCTGGAATGCTACAAAAGTAGCATAAGTAGTTTATACTTTTGAGTATAATACACAAATAAAAATTAAAAAGGATTAAATATGAAAACTATATGTCCACATTGTTTAAGTGTAAATAATGTACCAAAAAAAGATAGCTATAAAAAAGCTAACTGTGGAAAGTGTAAAAACTCTTTATTAGATAATGAAGCAATAGATCTAAATGGATCAAATTTTGATGAGGTTATTGTAAATAGTGACCTACCTGTTGTAGTTGATTTCTGGGCGCCTTGGTGTGGTCCATGTAAAATGATGGCACCTACATTTAAAAGTGTAGCAAAAGATTATCCACTAAAAGCTACTTTTGCAAAAGTAAATACAGAAGATAATCAAATGTTAGGAGCTCAATTTGGAATAAGAAGTATCCCTACAATTGTAATATTTAAAAATGGAGTTGAAGTTCAAAGAGTATCTGGAGCTTTAGATGAAAACTCACTAAAACAGTTAGTAAATAGTCATTTATAAAATGACTATTTAAAGCTTATTATTTTTCTTCTAAGCTTTTTTTATAAAAATCAAGATACTTTGTATCTTGATCATCCCTAGCTTTCATAGCATTTCTAGGATGTTGAACTAATTGTCCAGCAACCATATAAGGAATACTATATCCCCAATCAAGTTCTTTTTCTAGTTCTACAATATGTTCTTCTATAAATTTTATAACTGGAGTTAATTGATATTTTTCATCGTTTAAATAACCAATTAAAAGTTCCATAGCACAGTTTCCAGCACCTCTTCCCAAACCTGAAATAGTAACATCAAGGAAAGCTACACCATTGTTTTTTGCTTCAATAGTATTTGCAAATGCTAGTTGAATATTATTATGTGCGTGGATACCAACTTTTTTTCCTACTTTATTAGCCATAGTAGTATATTTTTTAGCTAGTTGGGCAATCTGTCTAGGATAATATGATCCAAATGTATCTGCTATATAAATCACATCTACATTAGTTTTAGATATTTTTTCTAAAGCATCATTTAGTTCATCTTCATCTACTTTTGCTACAGCCATAATATTGATTGTAGTTTCATAACCTTTGTTATGTGCTTCTTGTGCTAAAGTTATTGCTTCATCGATTTGGTGTATATATGTAGCTATTCTTATCATATCTACAACAGAATCTTTTTTTTCTAAAAGTTCAGAATTAATAGTTCTTCCAATATCACTCATAACAGCAATTTTTAGATCAGTATTGTTATCTCCTACAATTCTTCTTATATCTTCCTCTTTACAAAAATTCCATGCACCAAATTCATCTTCACTCATAAGAGATGGTGAGTTATTTTTCCCAATCTCCATATAATCAATACCAGCTTTTACACAAGTATCGTAAACACCTTTTACAAAATCATCTGTAAAATGGAAGTTATTTACTAATCCACCATCTCTAATTGTACAATCAAATACTTTTATTTCATTCATCTTTTTATTACTTCTTTTTTAATTATTTTCTAGCTTTTTTTAAGTGTGTCTGCAATTGTAAATGCTAATTCTAAAGCTTGATCAGCGTTAAGTCTTGGATCACATTGAGTGTGGTATCTACTTGTTAAATCTTCTGTAGAGATATTACAAGAAGCACTACCTGTACACTCTGTTACATCAAGTCCAGTCATCTCTAAGTGGATTCCACCAGCTACTGTTCCATGCTCTTTATGTATTGCAAAAAATTGCTCAACTTCACTTAAGATATTTGAGAAATCTCTTGTTTTATATCCATTTGATGTTTTTTCAACATTTCCATGCATAGGATCACAAGACCAAAGTACATTTCTATTTGCATCTCTTACTTTTTTAAGTAGTTTTGGGAAATGCTCTTTTATTTTAGAAGCACCCATTCTTACAATAAGGTTTAATCTTCCCTCTTCATTATTTGGATTTAGTGCATCTATTAGTTCGATTAATTCATCTTCACCCATAGTAGGACCTACTTTACATCCAATAGGGTTTTGAATACCTCTAAAATACTCAATATGAGCCTCTTTTAGATCTCTTGTTCTATCACCAATCCATAACATATGAGCACTACAATCATACCATTGACCTGTTAAAGAATCTTTTCTTGTCATAGTTTGCTCATAGTTTAATAATAATGCTTCATGTGAAGTGAATAGTTTAGTTTCATTTAGTGCTGGCGTATTACTAGAATCTATACCACAAGCTTTCATAAATGCTAAACTTTCAGAGATTTTATTTGATAACTCTTCATATTTTTCACCTAGTTCATGGTTTTTCATATATTCTAAGTTCCACTCATGTACTTTATTTAAATCAGCCATACCACCTCTTGAGAATGCTCTAAGAAGGTTCATAGTAGCAGCACTTTGGTTATATGCTTTTAGAAGATTTTGTGGGTTTGGTTCTCTTTTTTCTAAGTCAGTTTCAATATCATTTATAATATCACCTCTATAACTTGGATATTTTACACCATTGATCTCTTCAAAATCACTAGATCTTGGTTTTGCAAATTGACCAGCTACTCTTCCTACTTTAACTACAGGTTTACCTGAACTATATGTAAGAACTACAGCCATTTGCATCATTAGTTTAAAAAGTGATTTTATATTCTCTGCATCAAAAGCTTTGAAACTTTCAGCACAATCTCCACCTTGTAATAAAAATGCTTCACCACGAGCAGCTTTTGCAAATTGTTCTTTTAATGCTCTAGCTTCCCCTGCAAATATAAGTGGAGGATAAGAAGATAGCTCTTGTTCAACAGCTTTTAGCTCTTCTTGATTTTTGTATGTTGGTTGTTGTTTTATTGGAAGTTTTCTCCAAGAATCTGGTGACCATTGTGTACTCATTTTAATACCCTTTTATATTTTTAATTTTTCTAACATTATTTTAAATGATTTTTTAAATGATAATAATCCATCTCTTAAAAGTATATCACTTATTTCATTTATGTTTATATTGTTTTTTTCTAAAGATTCAAAAAATTCATTACAGCTATCTTCACTTAATATTTCACTTGCTATAAAATTATTATTAGCTATATATGCTTCAATTGTTGCAAGTGGAGCTGTGTTTATACTGTTTGGAAAAACTAGTTCATCGATATAATATGATGGAGCTAATTTATCACCTTTTACACCAGTACTAGCAAATAAAGTTCTAATATTTGAGTTGTTAAATTTTTCAATCTCATAATAACATTTAGTGGCATTTACTATTCCAACTTTTGCTGTTGGTAGATTTAGTGCTTCTAATTTTTCATCTAACATTCTATCAAATCTACTTACAAATACAGAAACAACTGCTTGAGTATTCTTAGAACTTTTTTTAATACCTTCATCTAAAGCTTTTGTACAAGCTATAGCTTGCTCTACACTAAAAATAAGTGTAGCATTTACATTTATACCTTGTGAAGTTAGCTCTTTCATAGCAATATATCCAGCTTGTGTTGCTGGTACTTTTATCATAACATTATCATATCCAATAGAATTATATAATCTAACACCCTCTTCAATAGTAGCTTCAGCATCATCACAAAGTGCAGGATCAACTTCAATAGAGATAAATCCACTATCATTTTGTTCATCATGAAGATCTTTCATAATAGAAGCTGCACTTTTTATATCTGTAATTGCTAATTCTTCATATATTTTTTTATTTGGATTATCTTGAAGCATAGATATTTGTTGAGTATATGCATCACTTGTTGTTATTGATTGTTCAAAAATAGCAGGGTTTGATGTAGCACCATGGATTATTTTCTCTTGTAATAACTCTTTGAATTGATTTTGTAAAAAATCTCTTTCAATAAAATCACACCATAAAGAGAAGTTTATTTTTTGTTTTAAATTCATTATTTACCTTCACCACAAACAATATCTTTGTCCATGATATTTTTAAAATTTCTAATTATAAATCCTTTACAGTTTTGATTTGTATCGTTATTTGTAAATTTTACAAAGTATTGATACCCTTCAATCATAGTATCTGGATCTTCAAATTTTTGTTTTGAATATACTTTTAAATTTGAAATATTTGTATATCCTTGATTATTTAATATATATTGTGCTTTATGCACTCTTGTATTTTCACTTATTAAGTAAATTACAATACCCAATACAGCCATAACTCCAAACCAAATGTATGTTTTGGTAGGGATTTTTCTAACTTCTATATTTTCATTCATATATAATAACCTTTTTTTTATAAAGCAGATATATTACCATAATTTTAATAAAAACTAATATTTAATTATTCTTAGATAAATAAAATTTATGCAAAATCTAAATATATAATAAATAAATGATTATTTATTTCAAAAGTTTAAATTAAGGATAATTAATATACTATACCCCCCTATAGTATATTAATTGAAAGGTTTAAAATGAAAACAGAAAAAATATTTATGGTTATATTATTATAATATCTGAATTGTTATTTGGATTTATATCAAATTCTTTTGCACTAATAAGCGATGCTTTACATAATTTTGGTGATGTAATATAATTAATAGTTACATATTTAACTCTAAAACATACAATTTCTACAAATATGAAATCAGTTTTATTTAATACAATATTTTTATATATAACTATGATATATTTGATATATCAAGCTATTTTAAACCTATATAATCCTCAAATAATAGATCCACTTTATATGATAGGTGTTGGTTTTGTTGCTCTTATTGCAAATGGGTTAAGTGCTTATTATCTATCTGCTATGCAAGTATCAAGTTGTGGACATATTCATCATGAGCATAATGATAATCATGAACATCAAAATATGAATATAAAATCAGCATATTTACATATGTTAAGTGATACTTTAATATCATTAGGAGTTGTTATTGCTGGTATTTTTATATACTATTATCAAATATATTTTATAGATTCTATTTTAACTATTATTTTTACTATTTATATTATAATACACTCATATCCTCTTTTAAAAAAGAGTGTAGAATATTTTTTAATAAAAGAGAACAAAAATGTATGAATGTAAAGTAGAAAATAAAAAACTAATCAATAGAATAAACCGTATATCTGGGCAAGTTAACTCTTTAAAAGGTAAACTAACAGCTCAACTAGAGTGTGAAGAATCTCAAGATCCATATGAGATAATAAGACAACTAAGTGCCATAAAAGGTGCTGTAAATGGTATGATGAATTCATATATTGAACACTATGCAAAAGGGCATTTAGTTGATTCTATAAAAGATGCAAAAACAAAAGAAGATGCTATGGCTTCTATGGATAATCTACTTGATATTATGAAAAGTTTTAGTAAATAATAAAAAACTATTTAAAGATATAATTTAGATTAATAGATCTTATTTTAGAAAGTTCATCTTTAACAAGTATTTAGATACAATAACTTTATGAAAAAAGTATTAATAATAGTAGATGGTCATATAGCTGCTGGTTTATTAAAAAGACTAGTACAGCAAGATACATCACATAGTGTTTATGATATTGTTTACACAAACGATGCAATAATCCCAAAAAAACATAGTGATAACTTTATATTTTATAAGTTTGATGCTACTAGTTATAGTAAGCTTGAATTTGTGATGAAAAAAGTTATACACAACGAAATTTTAGTAGTATTATCAAATAAGATTGATACATTAGCAGTTGTTGATAATATTTTAAAAATACGACCAAACAATCATTTTAGAGTATATAATGCTTGGAATATTGAGTTTAATAATAAACATATAAGAAACTTTGATGCTGTAGGAATTTTATCAAATGCTCTAATAGAACAACTTCCAAATGTACCAGTAGTTGCACAAAATGTTGGACTACGACAAGGTGAGATAATGGAAGTTAATATCCCATTTGGTAGTTCATATGCTTATAGATATATAGGTAGTATTTCACAAAAAAAGTGGAAAATATTTGCACTTTATAGAAATGGAAAATTAGTAAATGTAAAACCAACTTTGATTTTAAAACCAAATGATATTATATTAATAATTGGTGATCCAAAGGTATTACTACAAGTTTATTCATCTATGTCAAAAACATCAGGGCATTTTCCACTTCCTTTTGGACGAAATGTATACTCATATATTGATATGTATATCCAAGATGATGAAGATATAAAAAATTGTATAAATAAAGCTATATATCTTCATGAAAGATTAAAGACAAAAAAATTAGTAATCAAAATAGTAAATGCAAGAACAATCCCTTCAATAAATAAAATAAAAGATAAAATAAAAAATATTAAAAATGTTGAACTAGAGTTTGATTATAGTATAGGTGAAAAAACTAATTTATTAAAAATAGATAAAAAAAGATTTGATGTAGGAATTATAGTACTATCTAGAATTTTATTAGAAAATCAAAATATAATAAATCAAACAAAAGAGTTAAAAATAGCAGTGTTTAAAGCTACAAGTATCCCTTTATCTAAAGTTCAATTGACTTCAGTGATATTAAATAACAACAAAGAGTATGAACAAATATCTCCAGTGATTTTTGATATAACATCTCAATTAAAACATAAACTATATCTAATAGATTCAGATCCAATAGGTGATCAAAATAGAGATACATTAGTTGAGCATTTTAAAAATTTATCTGAGATATATAACCAAAGTATACAAGTAAACCAAAATAATAAAAATCCAATAAATCAGATGAAAAAAGATAACCAAACTTTACAAATATTACCACTAAAAAGTGAGATGTTCTCAAAAAGATATTTTGAATTTTTTAGTACAAATAGTGATTTGATTTCATACGATTTTAAAAATATAAATCAGATTTTAATACCAATAATAGAAGAAGAAAATATAAATAAGGAAGATTAATGACATTTGAAAAATACCCATTTGAAAAATTAAATATATTATTAAAAGATATAACACCAAATAATAACTATGAGCCTAGTAGTTTAACAATAGGTGAACCACAATTTAAAACACCACAATTTATCCAAGATGAATTAAAAAATTCAACTGAACTTTTAAATAAATATCCAAAAAGTGCAGGAGAAGATTACCTAAAAGATGCAATGATAAGTTTTAATAAAAAAAGATTTAATGTAGAGTTACAATACAGTCAAATTATACCTGTATTTGGAACTAGAGAGGTATTATTTAACTTTCCTCAGTTTGCACTTTTTGATATAAAAGATCCAGTAATGGCTTTTACAAATCCTTTTTACCAAATATACGAAGGTGCTGCAACTGCTAGTCGTGCTAAAACTATACATCTTGATTTAACTAAGCAGAATAACTATCTTCCTGTAATAAGTGATAGTGAACTTAAAACTTGTGATCTAGTGATATTAAACTATCCAAATAACCCAACAAGTGCTACAATTACTAAAGTAGAGTTAGAAAAATGGGTTAAAAAGTCTTTAAAGTTTGATTTTATACTTATAAATGATGAGTGTTATAGTGAACTTTATTTTGATGAAAATAAAAAACCAGTATCACTTTTAGAAGCTTGTAAAAGTGTAGGAAATGATGAGTTTAAAAACTGTTTAGTATTAAATTCAATCTCAAAAAGAAGTTCAGCTCCAGGACTTAGAAGTGGATTTATAGCTGGAGATAAAAACATATTAAAAGAGTATATGAAATATAGAACTTATGTAGGATGTGCATCTCCAATACCTTTACAAAAAACAGCAGCAATTGCTTGGAGTAAAGAATCTCATGTACAAGAGTTTAGAGATATTTATAAAAAGAACTTCCAAATAGCAAAAGATATTTTAGGTATAACTATTCCTGAAGCTACATTTTATATTTGGCTTGAAGTAAATGATGAAGAAAAATTTACACAAGAGTTATATAAACAAAAAAATATCAAAGTACTTCCAGGAAGCTATCTAGGTAGAAATGGTATTGGTAAAAATTATGTAAGAATAGCTTTAGTTGAAAATAATGAAAAAACTAAAGAGGTGTTAACAAGACTAAAAGAGTTTATGGATAGTTATAAATAAATTATCATTTATTATATAAGTATGTTATTACATATAATATGATATTATTTATCTACTTAAATATGTAATAACATATATAAAGGATATTTTATGATTGAACTATCTACTCCAAATGAATTACTAGAACAAACTATTTTATTAATTGAAAATAATAGAAAAGAGCAAAAACTTCAGCAAAAAGAATTATCAAATAAAGCTAATATTCCACTACCTACTTATAAAGATTTTATTTATAAAAAAAGAATATCATTTGAAAATTTATTAAAACTTTTAATTGCATTACGCTTATTTGAAAATATAGCTGGATTATTAAAAGAGAAAAAAGTAATAACATTAAGTGATATTAAAAATAAAAATAAACTTCCTAAAAGGATAGTTAAATGAATAAATATGAAGTAGATGCATATATTTATGATAAAAAAATAGGTACTCTTTTATTACAAGATGGAATTGTATATTTTGAATATGATAAAAAGTTTAAAATTACAAATCTAAATATCTCACCTTTAAAATTACCATTATCATTAAATGGAGTATATACTAATAATGATGATAGCTACTTTGAGCAATTACCTGGAGTATTTCATGATAGTTTACCAGATAAATTTGGAACAAAAATAATTCAAAGATATTTTGAATCAAAAGGTATATCATCTTATGAACTAAACCCTATTCAAAAACTTATGTTCGTAGCAGATAAATCAATTGGTGCAATCACATATAAACCATCTTTAAATATTTCAAATATAATACACAATGAACTAATAGAATTAAATCAATTTTATAACAATGCTAAAAAAGTTATTCAAGGTGATAATATAGAAGTAGTTGATGAGATGTTACACTTTATGGATAGTACTGCAAGTGCTGGAGGTGCAAGAGCAAAAGCTGTAATAGCTTATAATAAAAATACAAAAGAGATGGTAAGTGGATTAAATGATAATTTACCAAATAACTTTGAACATTATTTAATAAAATTTGATATTCAAAATGAAAAAGGTTTTAGTAGTGATTTTACTAAGTTAGAATATATTTATATGTTAATGGCAAAAGAAGTAGGTATAGATATACCAAATATTGAACTTTTAAAACATGGTAATTTATATCACTTTTTGATTAAAAGATTTGATAGAGTAAAAAATAAAAGAATACATTTACATAGTGTAGCAGGACTTACTCATTCAAATTTTAATTTACCTATGCATTACTCTTATGATGAGCTTTTTAGATTAACAAGATATCTAACAGGAAGTCAAAATGATGTTTTTGAACAATATAAAAGAATGGTATTTAATATAATTGGACGAAATCAAGATGACCATGCTAAAAATTTTTCATTTATGATGGATGAAAATGGACAATGGAGTATATCTCCTGCTTATGATATTACTTATGCAAATGGGGTAGGTTATACTAAAAATCATCAACTTTCATTATTAGGAAAAGTAAATAATTTTACTATTGATAATCTATTAAGTATTGCAAAAATACACTCTATAAAAAAAGAAGATGCTTTAGATATTATAAATAAAACTCAAAATATATTTAAAACTTTTGAAAAAAGAGCAAATCAATATAATATAAGTCAAAAGTTTATTAATGAAATTACAAAAAACATTAGAAATTTTGAAATATAAGAATAAGATTATAATATAATAAACACCAAAATAATGTTACAATTTCAAATATTAAATTTATTAGGAAATATTAAATGACACAAGAAGAGATGATCCAAGCCAGTACTGACCCAGAGTTTTTAAAGTATTTAGATATAAGAGAGAAAGATGTATTAGAATCTAAAAATATATCTGGATTGTACGAAGTGCTTGATATGTTACTTATACTTGATTTAGATGAGAGTAGAATAAACAAAGTTTACGAGACAATTTTAACTGTTGCTTTTGATGGTATTGAAGCTAGATTAAAATCAGGTATTAAACTAAAGCTAGATGATAACGATAGTGAAGATAAACATTATATAAGAGCATTTTATGAGCATAGTATAGAAAAATGGAGTAGAGATGACCACAAAGGTGCAAAAGAGTTATTTTTTGTATTATCTCAAATTATTGATGATGAAAAACTATATGAAGCTTTAAATATTAAACTTTTAGCTTGTCATGATAAAGTTGATATGGAAGAGTTTTATGAAACAAAAATTCTACATAAAGAATCAGTAGAAGATGAAAAATATGGATATTTTTTAGTTGATTTTACATTTGATACAAAAAAATATCTTGATGATAATGCTTCTAAATTAGCATCTATATATGATGAATTAAAATCTTTAATCCAAGTATAATTAGGTAAATAAAATGAATATACATTTTATAGGAATAGGTGGAATAGGATTATCTGCCTTAGCTAGATTTTTAAAATATAGTGGACATAATGTAAGTGGAAGTGATATAAAATCAACTCCAATTACAAAAGAGTTGCAAAAAGAGGGTATAGAAGTAAATATACCACAAAGTGCAAGTGCAATAAAAGATCAAGATTTAGTAATATATAGTGCAGCAGTTACACCTGATAATTGTGAAATCATGCAAGCTCAAGAAAATGCTCTTAAACTTCTAAGTAGAAAAGAAGCCCTACCAATAATACTTAAAAATACAAAAAACTTCAATACTTGTGCAGCTCATGGAAAAAGTACAACAACAGCAATGTTAAGCTCAATACTTCAAAGTTCAGCACTTATTGGTGCAATAAGTAAAGAGTTTGATTCTAACTTTAGATATATAAATGATACATTAGCATTTGAAGCAGATGAGAGCGATGAGAGTTTTATATTATCAAATCCTTATTGTTCAATTGTTCTAAATACTGAACCTGAGCATATGGAATACTATGAATATGATGAAAAAAGATTTTACGATGCATATACAAAATTTTTAGATATTGCAAAAATTAGAGTTATAAATGCAGAAGATCAATTTTTATCAAAATATAAAGGTGAAGCTATAAAGTTTTATCCATCAAAAGATATTACAAATATAGAGTTTGTATTAAAAGATGATGAGCCATATACTAAGTTTACTCTAAAAGATATGGGTGATTTTGAAGTTTGGGGATTTGGTGACCATATAGCATCAAATGCAAGTGCCGCTATTTTAGCAGCTTCACAAAATATGGATATAAATATTATTAGAAAAAATCTAAAAGAGAAATATAAAGGTATCAAAAAAAGATTTGATGTAGTTCAAAAAAAAGATGACTTTGTAGTAATAGATGATTATGCTCACCATCCAACAGAGATAAAAGTTACAATGCAAAGTGTAAAACTTTACAATAAATTAAAAGGTTTAAACTCAACAACAGTTATATGGCAACCACATAAATATAGTCGAACTGCTGATAACCTAGAAGAGTTCAAAAAATGTTTTGATGGCTGTGATAAGCTTATTATACTTCCTGTTTGGAGTGTAGCAGAAAAGATACAAGTAATTGATTTTGTACATGAATTTAAACACTACAATCCAATTTTTGCTTCAAAAGTACAAAGTAAAGATGCAATGATAGAATTATTAAAAGGAGATGAAGTTATAGATACTATTTGTGAAGGTACAGTTTTAGGAGTTGGAGCTGGAGATATCACTTATCAATTAAGATAGGTATATCTTTGCATCTTTAATTTCAATCTTACCCAGTAGTTCATATTCAAATACTTTTGAGTTATATTTTAATATAGCTTCATCGTAAGTTGGATTTGAACTGCAATATTGTAAAAACTCATCTTTTATAGATTGCTCTTTTTTTATCCCAATCTCTTTTAAAAAATCATCAATATTATAAATAGCTTTTGCATCGCCATTTTGAAGTAGTTCATTTGTACCATCACTATCACCAATTCTATGTGGTAGTACATATATTGGTTTATTCATCTTTATAGCGTATTTTGCACTTGTTAAACTACCACTATTTAGATCAGCTTGAGTTATTATTACAATATCAGCTAGTGCTACTACAATCTCATTTCTATGTACAAATGTATAAGCTCTAGCTTTTGTAGTTGCTTTATAAGTACTTAGTATTAAAGAATTTTGCTCAATCTTTTGGATTAGATTTTTATTAACTGCAGGATATCTAATATCAAGACTATTTGCAACTACTGCTATTGTATTATTATTTGAAGCACTATGAGCAATAGCATCAACACCCATTGCAGCACCACTTACTATTGTGATATTATTTGAAGATAATAATTGAGATAGTTTATGTGTAAAGTTTTTTGTATAGGCATTTGGTTTTCTAGTTCCTACAATTGCTACTTTTTTATTTTTTAATAAATCTGTATTACCAATATAGTATATATCTTTTGGATATTCTTTCATAGAGTCTAACTCTTTTATATGAAAGTTTATCTTATTTATCATCGGTGAGCCAATGTATTTATATCTACTACATCGATATCTTTAAATAGATATTTCACCTCTTTTAGAGTTTGTAAAGTCATAGTATGTGGATGCCCAATAGCAATAGCAAAACCTTTTTTCTTTGCTATTTTTATTGCATTTTTTAATTGATTGATTATATATTGTTTATCTTGTTTATTATCTATAAATACATTTCTTGACATATAGTGAAGATTGTATTTTTTTGCATATTTTTTTATCACTGTTTTAGAAGTAGTTCTACTATCTATAAAATAAAAATTATATTTTTTTAGAGTTTTTACTAATCTATCCATAGATACTTCATCTGCTGTGAACTTACTTCCTGTATGGTTATTTGTATATAAAGTATGAGGATAAAGATCTCTTAGAGATTTTATCCTAGCATCTATTTTAGCTAAAGAATCTCCAACATGAAGAGTATTAGATTCTTCATATTTTCTATTTCCAGCTTCAAGTGGAAGATGTATCATATGTACTTTTATACCTTGTGCAATAGTTGCTGAGTTTTTATGTCTAGGTGTTGGAGGTAAAAATGACATAGTAATAGGATATGGTATAGCTTCTATTTTTCTAACTTGTGATATATTTGATACATCATCAATTAAAATAGCTAACATTGGTTTGTTGTTTTTATTTATTACTATTTTTTTATCTTCTGATATCTCTGGTTTAGAGCTAATAATATTATCTTTTTGATTTTTTGTTGTAGAAGTTGTTTTATTGTTATCCTCTTTATAATCTTGAAATATACTAGGCTCTTTATAAGATTCTTTTTTATTAGTATCAGCTATAGGTTTTTTTACTACTATTATCTCTTCATCATCATTTGGTACATATTCAACAGTCAGCTCTTTTGTTTTTTCTTCAAACTCTTTACTAAGTTCTTTAATTGTTTTTTTGTGTTTTACAACTGGTGTTGTTTTTTTAGTTTTTGAGATCTCATTTGATATTTTAGATATATCATCTTTTATAAAAACTTCATATATGAAAAATATAATTATAAAAATAATTAAAAATAATATAACTTTATTTATATATTTTAGTATTACTTGATTATTAGTTTTAGAATTAGATTTTTTCTTTTTTCTAGGTTTATGTTTTGTTTTTGGGGAAGTTTTTCTTTTTGCCATAGTATTTTAAAAGTATATCTTAAGAGTATAAACTCTTAAGATATTTTTGGATTAGTTAGTTTCTTGATCAACTATTTTGTTAGATGCAATCCAAGGCATCATTTTTCTAAGCTCAACACCTGTTTGCTCAATTAATGAAGCTCTAGCGTTTGTTCTTTCAGCATTCATTCTAGGGTATCCAGCTTGACCTTCAAGGATGAAGTCTTTTGCAAATCTACCATCTTGAATTTCAGTTAAGATATCTCTCATAGCTTGTTTAGATTGTTCATTGATAACTCTTTTACCAGATACATAATCTCCATACTCAGCAGTATTAGAAATAGAATATCTCATATCAGCGATTCCACCTTGGAACATTAAATCAACGATTAATTTAAGTTCATGTAAACACTCAAAGTATGCTAATTCAGGAGCATATCCAGCTTCTGTTAATGTTTCAAATCCAGCTTGAACTAAAGACATAGCTCCACCACATAATACAGCTTGCTCTCCAAATAGATCAGTTTCTGTTTCATCTTTGAAAGTTGTTTCAATAATCGCAGTTCTTCCACCACCAATTGCACTTGCATAAGAAAGTGCTAACTCTTTTGTAGTTCCTGAAGGGTTTTGACCAACAGCAATTAAATCTGGAATTCCACCACCTCTTACAAACTCAGATCTTACAGTATGACCTGGAGCTTTTGGAGCGATCATTGTTACATTGATATCAGCTCTTGGAGTGATTCTTCCGTAATGGATATTAAATCCGTGTCCAAATGCAATTGTAGCACCTTGTTTTAAGTTTGGCTCAATTTCGTTTGCATAGATCTCTGCTTGATTTTCATCAGGTAAAAGAATCATTACAACATCAGCAGCAGCAGATGCATCAGCAACTGTTAATACTTCGAAACCTTTAGCTTCAGCTTTAGCCCACGAAGAACCATTTTTTCTTAAACCAACACATACTTCAACTCCAGAATCTCTTAAGTTTTCTGCGTGAGCGTGTCCTTGAGAACCAAATCCGATCATTGCAACTTTTTTAGATTTGATTAAATCTAAGTTACAGTCTTTATCATAATAAACATCTAATGCCATATTATTTCCTTTTTATTTTATAATTTATGCGATTATATCTAAAATAAACAAAATATTTATTTATACATATAAAATTTATTTATTTTTTAACTCTTTTGCCCAGTTTGTCATGATTTGTGTTAGTTCATCATTAGGTGCATCCATAAAGTCAATTGAGAAGCTATTTTCTAGTTCACTAATTCCAAAAGTTCTTGGTCTTACAGCTAATATTTTTGGACTTGGTATTGCTTTACCAAAACAAAATATCACTACTAAAGCTGCTTTTATATCAGAAGCTATCTCTCCATTCATAGAAGATGTATGAGAATAGTTATCAAAAGTTGAAATATATTTTGCTACAGGGTGATTGTTGATTTTATTTTCAAAAAAGTTTGCAATCTCATTTGCATCTTTAAATATTGTTTCAGATTTATTTACAATTAGAGAGTTTATAGGGTGCTTATCTTTAAATAATGATCTTGTCATAGGATTCCTTTAGTAAAATTATATATATTATATCAAAGATAATATAAGATAATGTTTATTATAATAAATTAATATAAATAACATCTTTTTTATATTTTTTAATAATTTGGATATAATATCTACCTGCTTCAAATAAAATAACGGAATAACAATGATAAATAAAAAAGAAATATTTGAAAAAATAATACAAAACAAAACAGATTTCAAAAAAGATGAAATACAATATTTACAAACATTTGTAAAATTAGATATATTAAAACAAAAAAATAACAAATTTGAATTAAGTAAAAAATATAAAATAGGGATACTTCAAGTTTTAAGTACTGGCGCTAAAGTGTTGCCTTTAAATAAAACTGATAAAAGTATCAAAATAGATGATACAAAATCTTGTAATAATGGGGACTTGGTAATAGTTCAAGTGATATTTAATCCAAGAGGTGTATTAAAAGGTAAGATAATTGAACTAGTACAAACAAATCAAACTAGTTCATTGTGTTATATAAAAGATTCTAAACTTTATGATATAAAGACATTAACTCTTATAAATAATAAAGTAGATATAAAAAAATATAAACAAGGTGATGTAGTTTTAATTCAAGACTTCAAAGTTGTAGATTTATATGGTAACTTAGATGATAACTTTATAGATGAAAAAATATCATTATATTTATATAATCAAGAGTATAGAATCAAACAAAAATATACTTGCAATATAAAAGATATTAAACAAGATGATAAAAGAGTTGATTTAACTAATCTTGAATTTGCAACAATAGATCCAATAAGTGCAAAAGATCATGATGATGCTATATATTATGATAGTACTAAAAGTGAACTATATGTAGCTATTGCTGATGTGAGTGCATTTATTAAAGAGGGAAGCAATCTAGATAAAGAAGCTAAAAAAAGAGCTTTTTCTATATACTTACCAAATAAAGTATTACCAATGATCCCTCATGAATTAAGTGATGATTTATGTTCTTTAAAACCAGATGTAAATAGACTTGCATTTGTATGTAAAATGAAAATAGATAAAAAAACAGCAAGTGTAAAAAGTAGTGAGATATTTGAAGCTACTATATGCTCAAAACATAAATACTCTTATGAAGATATAGATGAGAAAATAAAAAATAACTCTTTAGATACAGATCTAAAAACTTTATATGAACTTACACAAAAGTTGAAAAAAAATAGACTAAAAACTGGATATGATTTTAGAACAAGTGAATATAGACTAGTATTAGATAAAGATCTAAATTTAGTAAAAGTAAATGAGGAGCAAGGAAGCCCTTCTCATAGTTTAGTAGAAGAGTGTATGTTACTTGCAAATATTCAAGCAGCTTCAAAGTTAAATGAAGTTGGTATATTTAGAGTACATGAAGAGCCAAATAGGAAAAAAATAGAAGAGCTAGTAAAAAGTTTGGCACTATTAGGTATTGATGTAAAACTAAAAAAAGATATCCATAGTACTATTGAATCTATTCAAAAAAAGGCTTTAAATACAGGTTTAGAAGAAGAGGTTGATAAATTAATTATCCAATCTCAACAACAAGCTTCATATCAAACAAAACAATTAGGTCACTTTGGATTAGGATTTAGCTCATATTCACATTTTACTTCACCAATTAGAAGATATAGTGACTTGGTATTACATAGAATTTTAAAAACTAAAAAAATACCAAAAGATATAGATGATGTTTGTGAATATATAAGTACAAAAGAGAGAGAAATAGCAAAACTTGTTTGGGATTTAGAAGATAGAATATATGCAAGGTATGCATCTAAACATATAGGAGATATCCATAAAGCTATAATCACAGATATAGATGAACATCCAAGTGCAGAGTTTATAGATAATATTGCAGGATTAAAAGCAAACCTTAGCAATTATTCCTCTGAAACATTATTTTCTAATGTAGATGTCCAAATAGAAAAAAGTGATATCATAAGCAAAGAAATAATCGCAAAAATAGTTTAAAAATGTTAGAATATCTTTATGTATAAAAGTGAATTTGATAAACAACTTAACAATAATAACCACTACAATGCCTATATGTTTTATGGGGCTAGTGATTTTTTAGTAGAGTCATATGCTCTAAAAGTAGCTAAAATTTTAGCTGCTACAGATGATATAATAAAAGTATATTTTGATGAGTATGATTTTGATTATTGTTATGATACTTTAACTCAAAGTTCATTATTTGCATCTTCAAATATTTTATTATTAAAAATAAATAAAAAACTTCCTAAAAAAGAGGTGGATAAACTAATAGATGCTTGTAGATTAAATCCAACAAGCAAAGTTATTTTTGCTTGTTTGGGTGAAGTTGATTTTAAAACTATGGCAAAAAGTTTTAATGCTAAAACTTCAAGTGTTGAGGTTAGATTTTTTGCACCTTATGATAATGAAGCTATATCAATACTTGGTGAAATTGCAAGAGAGTATGGTGTACAAACTGATGCAAACTCTTTAATGTTTTTGTACAATATGCACCAAAAAAACTTATCTTTATGTGTAAGTGATCTATCTAAATTATCAATACTAAATGAGGTGGTTACTTCAAAAACCATAAATAACCATTGTTTTGGACTAGGAAGTGTTGATATTGAAGAGTTTTTAGTGAAACTTTTAAGTAAAGCAAATATAAACAAAGATCTATATTTACTTCTAGAAGAGGGGATAAATGAGATACAACTAATTACTAGAATAACTAGTTTTATACAACAACTATTTATGATAAACTCTTATTTAAAACTACATGGGACATTAAATATTAAAGAGATATGGGGATATAATCTTCCTAAAAATATAGCAAATACTCAAGCTAGTCTTGCTACAAAATATAAAAAAGATCAATTTTTATATATGTTAAATTTTATGCAAGATTTAGAATTACAACTAAAATCTAGTAAAATAGATGATCCAAATGCTTATGTACAAGCAAAACTTAGAAATTTTCACCAAGAATAAAAAATAAAACAACACTTAAAGCTAAACTTAAATAAGCTTTAGATATAATCGCAGTTCACAAAAAACCTTAGCTGTTGAAAGATGGCTGAAAACCAAAAGGAGAAACGATGGCTAGAATTAGACATTACGAAACTATGTTTATAGTTAAAGCAACTTTAACTGATGAGGAAACTCAAGCACAAATTGCAAAAGTTAAAGCTGATATTGAGAAAAATGGTGGAGAGATAGTAGCATGTGATGACATGGGTACTAGAGAACTTGCTTATGAAATTGAAAAAAACAAAAGAGGTTACTACTACGTTGTTTACTTTAAAGCTCCAACAGAATCTATCGCTGAGTTAGAAAGAAATTATAACACAAATGAATCAATCTTAAGACATATGTTTGTTAAGTTTGAAAGCAAAAAAGAAATAGCTCACTGGACTACAATGAGTACTGAAGCTGCTAAAAAAGCAAAATAATTATAAGTTAAACAAAGGACCTAATTATGTATAACAAAGTGATAATGATCGGAAACCTTACTAGAGATATTGAGTTAAAATATATTCCAAGTGGAGCAGCAGTAGCCAAAGGTGCAATTGCAACTTCACATAAATATAAAACTCAATCTGGAGAACAAAAAGATGAAGTTTGTTTTTTGGATTTCTCTGTATTTGGTAAGAGTGCTGAGATCTTAAATCAGTATGTTAGAAAAGGTTCTAAAGTTATGCTTGAAGGTAGACTTGTATTTGAACAATGGACTGCAAATGATGGAAGTAATAGAAGTAGACACACTTTAAGAGTTGAAACTTTTAAATTTTTAGATTCAAAAGCTGATGGAATGAATAACCAAAACAACCAAAATGCTAGCGGATATAATAATTATAACCAAAATCAAAATCAGAACCAAAATTCTTATAATAACCAAGCTGCTCCACAACAAGCTTATAATAGCCCACAGCAACAGCAATATGGTGGTATGCCTGAGCCAATGGCTCAAAATATACCAGAAATAAACATCGATGAAGATGAGATACCATTTTAGACAAGGATATTAATTATGGCTGAAAAAAGAAAATTCGCAAAAAAATACTGTAAATACTCTGCAATGAAAGTAGATACTATTGATTATAAAAATTTAGATTTATTAAAAATTTCTATGAGTGAAAGAGGTAAGATTATGCCTAGAAGACTTACAGGTACTTCTAAAAGACATCAAGAGCAAGTTGAAATTGCTATTAAAAGAGCAAGACATATGGCACTTGTACCATATATTGTAAATACTAAAACAGTTGTTGGACCAGCATACGCTAACTACAACAAATAGTAATTACTTATTTGTAAATAAAAAGCCCTAGAGATTTTATCTCTAGGGCTTTTTTAGTTTATATACTTTAGTATTTTAATAGCTAAATTATATGATTATTTTCTACAAAGAAAAATATATTTATCTGCGTTATTCTCATCGTGTAGTTTAAACTCTAAAGCATTTTGTACTTCAAAGCCAATACTTATTAGTATCTCTTCTAAAAACTCTTTACTATGGTAGTATTGTGTGATTGTTTCATTATATTTTTTATATAAGTTACTTTCTTGTTTTTCAAATAGAGTTATATTTGTAGAAAGTTTATTATTTTCAAAATAAGCATCAATTCCTATAAATCGATCTTGCTTATTTATATTTAAACTTCCTTGAGCAACCTCTTCAAATCCAAAAAGAGTATTAACATCAAAAATAAAATATGAATCCTCATTTAGAAGATTATAAGCACCTTGTATAAATATTTTTATCTCATCTTTATTTATATAGTTTAAAACATCAAACATAGCTGTTGCACAGTCATATTTCTCTTTTACATCATTTATATCTATACAAGCGGAGTTTATACCTTTTTGTTGGCACACTTTTATTTGTTCATCACTAAGATCAATTCCAAAAGTTTTTATGCTATTTGATTTTATTTGAAGTAAAAAATCACCTTGACCACATCCAATATCAATTAAAGATGATGGCTGAATTTTATTGATGAAAAGCTCATAAGCATTATAAAGCTCTTCTATCTCTTCTTTAAAATCTAAATCCTGCTCAACAATTGAGTATAAATTAAGTGCGTTCAATTTTTTCTTTTAAGTCTAAGATTTCCTCTTTTTTTGAGTAAAAAGAGTTTTTGTTACATATTAGTTGAACAGATGATTCCATAATTGTATCACCTACTACTAAACCATTTTGTTTCATAGTTTCACCAGTTTCAACAATATCTACAATACAATCAGCAAGTCCAACAAGTGGAGCTAATTCAATTGAACCATAAAGTTTAACTAATTCTACAGCCATTGCTTTACTTTGGAAAAACTTTCTAGCAATTGTAGTATGTTTTGTTGCAACTTTTATAGAGCTTTTGTTCCAGTCTATACTATCTCCAGCTTTAAGACCAATAGCTACTTTACATTTACCTATTTGTAAATCAAGTAGAGTAATAAGATCGTATTCTTTCTCTTCTAGTACATCAAGTCCAACAACTCCTAAATCAGCAGCACCATACATAACATATGTCGGTACATCTTGGTTTCTTACATTTAAAAATGTAAAACCTGCTTTTTCTAAGATTAGTTTTCTATCTTCAAAAACAAACTTTTCGTTAAAAGCTTTTTCAAACTTTTCAAGAGTTTGTTCAGCTATTCTTCCTTTTGGTAAGGCTATTGTAATCATGTATTTTCCCTTATTGCACTTTTCATAGATTCAAATATGAGGTGCTTATTGTATATTGCATTTTTAAAATGATCTATTATATATTTTGATGTTTCACCTGTAAAAACTATTTTTAAATTATATTTATCTTCAATAGCTTTTATAGGTAAAATTATCATTTGTAATAATGCATAGTTTATTGCATCATTTGTATTTAATGGAATTTTATCTAAATTTAGATTATTTTCAAAATTAAATGTTAATTTTGGTGAAATATTAGGATAAATATTTTTCATAGCATCGATCCCTGGCATAATAAATCCACCTATATGTTGATTTTTTTGCATAATATCAACTGTAATTGCACTACCACAATCTACGATTATAGCATCGTTTATGTAGCTACAAGCAACTATTCTATCTAATCCAATAGTAGTTGAATATGATGTATCAAATTTAAAATAAGATTTTATATTAATAGCTTGGGGATAAGTATTTAGTAGTTTTTTTTCTGCAATATCGTTTACACTAATAAAATAAATAGGTAAAGATAGTTTAGGAAGTTTATCATCTACTGATATTTTAAACTCTTTATCATTTTGTAAAAAATGAAATGTACTATTTCCAATATCACATAAAGTCATCAAATACTTTCCATTTTAATTGATCTTTCATATAAGCTTTAGCTTTTGAACAAAGTGGAGATGATATAAGTATCAATGTTTTTTTAAAATTATGATCTTGAGTTATTTTTAGTTTATTATTTAGAAGCTCAAGCTCTTTTGCATTTTTTATAAGAAATCTTGATTTTGATTCTATAACAAAAATAGATATTAGATTATTTTTATTATTACAAGTGTCAAATATTTGTATTTTTTTTCTTGAACCTAAAGTTTTAGGTTCAATTGAGTTAAACTTTTTAAATAAAAACCCTTTTTGACTTAAAAAGCTTGTAATATTTTTCATTAAAATGTTATTAGTTTATTTTCAAAATATATTTTATTTTTACTTGAAAATGTATTTTCATCATCTTCAAAAGATATTTCATCTACTTCTACTTTAGTGAAAGTAGGATCAAGTTTTACTATAAACCCTTGAGATTCAATAGCATATAAATTACCATCTTTAACTGTTAATGCTTCAAATTTTGCAAATCTAAACTTCTTAGAAGCAACAATATCTAAAGTAGCAGATAATTTAAGTAATTTACCGTCTAATGTTGCTATATATACAAACTCATCATCTGTAGTATATGATTGTATAAAAAATCTTTTTTTATAAGCTTTTTGATTACTTATAGATAACATAGTATTTGAACTAGCTATTATTAGATTGTCTTGAATATTTTTAAGTAAAATTATATTATTTACTTGAGAATTTGGATCAATAGTCATAGTTTTTGCTAATGTAAATTTAATTGTATTTACAATAATCACTTTCCCATCTAAAGTAGGAAATAAAACAAGATAGTTTAAAAATAATGGCATAGCTATTCTTGTATCATTTAAATATGATACTTTTAAATATTTTTTAAATTTAAACTCTTGATCTTTTATATTGTATAAAGCAATAGAGTTATCTGCAAAAGTTAGAGCTAAAAGTTCTCCATTTAAAGATGCAGCTATTACTCTTGATTTAAATTTAAAATGTAAATTTCCATTTATTGTTAAATCTCCAAGTTTATTAGCACTGATAATATCTGAATTGTTGTTATTTAAAAAATAAAATCCATCTTGTAGTTTTTTAGAAGATATACCATGTTTATCTATAAATCTATTATCTTCTAAAGTTGCCCCTTCACTATTTATATTTTTTATATAAGCAGGAATATCAATAATATTTTTAGGTATAGTTGTTGTCTCTTTTGGTTCAAAGTATTGTTTTGATGAACAAGCAGAAAATAAAAAAGCGATCAAAAATGAAGATAAAATATATTTCATAACTTTACCTATTTAGTTAATAAATAATGTCTTAATAAATCAGCTAGTGTGTTTACATGAGAATCTTTACTTATATCTTTAAGTGTTTGTTTTGCTTTTTTATATTCTTTATTGTTTGCTAAGATTAAGGCTTTGTTAAATAGTGCATAATCTTTTAATACAAATGTAGGATCTAAAATAAGTTTATTTAGTTGTTCAATATCATTATTTGCTACAGCTTTATTAAATTTTGCAATATTATCTAAATATATTACATCAACATCTGCTGTGTTATCTTTGTTAATTTTATACATAGCGATATTAAAAAGTGTTTTATTTTTCTCTTTTAAAATATCCATAGCTTCTTTATTTTTTGGATCTTGAAGTAAAGTGTTGTATGCTTTGTTTGCTGCAATTGCATTTTGTTCTTTTATATAACTAAGGATGTTAGTTGTGATAAAATATCCTAATACTAAAACAACTAGTGCAATGATAATAAACTTATATTTTTTATAAAACTTTTCTACTTTGAAAAAACTTTCGAAAAATTTTTCTTCATTTGAGATCTCTTCTTTGATGTAATCAACATTTTCTTTTAAACTCATTGTTTAATATCCTTTAATAATCTATAATATACTTGCATTTTACCAAAATTTAGATAAAATAATGAAAATAAAATATAGGAACTATTTATGAATAAACTTATTGTTATGAGTCTTTTTATTTTTTCTACACTATTACTTAGTAAAGAAGTAGTAAAAGAGGAAGAAAAAGTACCTACAAAACTGGAATCGTTTACAAAGCTACAAACCGTATTATATCAAATTGAACATGCTTATGTAACTGATTTAAAATTTCATGAAATCATTGATAAAGCAATAGCTGGAGTTATGAATGAACTAGATGCACATAGTGCATATATGGATAAAAAAGCATATAAAGCTATGAATACTCAAATGAAAGGTGAATTTGGAGGTCTTGGTATTGTAATAGGTATGAGAGATGGTGCTTTAACTGTTATATCTCCTATTGATGATACTCCTGCAAAAAAAGCTGGTATTCAAGCTGGTGATATTATTTTAAAGATTGAAGATAAATCAACTCTAAAAATGACAATAGATGAAGCAGTATCTATAATGAGAGGAAAACCAGGAACTCCAATAGAGATCACTATTGTAAGAAAAGGTGAAAATAAACCACTAAAAGTTAAAATCATAAGAGGTCTTATAAAAGTAAAATCTGTAAAAGCAAAAACTATAAAAGATGATATTTTATATTTAAGAATATCTTCATTTGATAACAATGTAGCTAAGCTTCTTACAAAAGAGATTAAAAAACATAAAAATATAAAAGGTATAGTATTAGATCTTAGAAATAACCCTGGTGGATCTTTAAGTCAAGCTATAAAAACTGTAGATATTTTTGTAGACAAAGGTGTAATAGTATCTCAAAAAGGTAGAGAAAAAAATGATGATAAATTTTATTATGCAAAAGCAAATACAACACTTACAAAAGTACCTATGGTTGTACTTGTAAATGGTGGAAGTGCAAGTGCAAGTGAGATTGTAAGTGGAGCTTTACAAGATCATAAAAGAGCAATTGTTATTGGTGAAAATACTTTTGGAAAAGGTTCTGTACAAGCACTTTTACCAATAGTTGCTGATAGAAGTGAAGCTATTAAACTTACAATTGCTAGATATTATTTACCAAGTGGAAGAACAATTCAAGCAAAAGGTATTATTCCAGATATTCAATCTTATGCAGGTAAAGTACCAAATAAAAAAGATGATGAATTCTCAATCAAAGAGAGAGATCTTAAAAAGCATCTTGAAGTTGAACTAGAAAAAACTGGTACAAAAGTAAAAAAAGATGATAAGAAAAAAGATGATACTATAATTACAGATGATATGATATTTAATGATAATCAATTAAAAACAGGAATCGATGTACTTAAAGCATTGATTTTAACAAATAAATAAAAGGAAAACTATATGGATATAAATAAGATAAAAGAACTAGGACTTTGGCCAGAATCTAAAAAAACTACATCTCAAAAAGGGATACAAGAGCTTGAAGATTTAGGTTATAATCTATTTTATATAGGTAAAAATGCAGACCTATACACTTGTCCAGGAGAAGAACCAAAAGTTTTACTAGTAAGAAGTGATAGATGTTCAGTTTTTGATATTCCATTAAATCTTGAGATTGATAAAAAAGGTATCTCTCAAACTGCAATTTCAAATAGTGGAACAAAGTTTGCAAATAAACTAGGTATAAGAACAGCAATATTAGATGAAAATGTACCTTCATCTCTTGCAATTGCTCCTAGATGTCAAATTATGGAACTATGTAAACCTCTTGAAGAGGAGATAGATGGAGAGTTAGTACAGTTTGAATTTATATTTAGAAATTACCTTACTGGTTCACTTTATGAAGCATGCCAAAATGGACTTGATCCATATAGTTTAAATCTTGATTCAAATCTACCTCAATGGCATAAATTTGAAACACCACTATTTACACCAACTACAAAAGGGATAAAAGATGAGCCTTTAAGCTCAACACTTGTAAGAGAAAAATTTCCTGAAATTATAAATAAACTTGAAGAGTTATTTATAGATTTTTCAGAATTTGCACTAAAAAATGGAATAGTAGTTGTAGATACTAAGTTTGAAGTATTTGTTAATAGTAAAGGTGAATGGGTTTTAGGTGATGAGATCTTAACACCTGAGAGTTCTAGATTTATTCAAAAAGAGAACTTTGACAATGCAAACTATATATCTATGGATAAACAAATCCTAAGAAATTTTGCTAAAGAAAATTCATGGAAAGAGAAAGCAAAAGATCTAAAACCAGGTGAAAAACTAGATGTTGAAGTTCCTGATGATATTAAAAAATCTATTTTAGATAACTATGAATTAATAAACGAAAAATTAAAATAATAAAATTTATGGATAATATAAAATTTGAACTAAAAGCAAGTATGGTTGAAGAACTAAATGCTTTTAGTGCAATTTTAAATAAAAGTCAAAATGATATTTTAAATGAAGCATTAGAAGATTATTTTATAAAACAACAAGAACTACTAGCTAAAAAAAATCAAGAAGATGAAAATGCCCTTACAAATTTAGACTATAATGAATTTTGGGATGATTTAGATTTTGATGACTAAAAAAGATATAATATGAATGATAAAAATGAGATAGAGTTACTAAATAAACTTGATGATACTGTGCAAAATGAGATCTATGAAGATGCAAAATTTGTAGAATATGAAAAAGGATCGACTCCTATTTATAGTGATGATTTACTAGAATATTTTTATATAGTATTAGATGGAAGAATAAAAACTTATCAAATAAATTTTGATAATAATAAAGAACAAACAATTTTTATTTATAAAAAAGGTGATATGTTTGATATTATATCTTTGCTTGATAATGAAGAACACAATGTCATTTACGAAGTTGTAGAGGATTGTAAACTTCTACAACTACCTATTAAAAAAGTAAGATATCTACTTGATAATAATCCATCATTTAATAGAAAATTTTTCCCTTACCTTGCAAAACAGATGAGACATACAGAGGAGTTAGCTGTAGAGTTATCTTTATATGAAACAAAAGATAGACTTATAAACTTACTACTTCAAAATGTAAATGAAAATAACCACTTCAAATATAAACTTCTACAAAACTTATCAAATAGTGAAATTGCAAAACTACTAGGAACTGTACGACATGTAGTTGAGCGAACACTAAAACAACTAAAAGATGATAATATTATAGAAAAAAGTAAAAAAACAATAAAAATACTAGATTTTGAAAGACTTTTAGAAAAAACTACTCAAATGCTACTTAAGTAACAATCTTACATAACAATTTCCTATATAATTTCATAATCATACACAAGAAGGAGAAATGATTATGAAAAGAAAAAATATATTAATATCATCAATTTTAAGCTTAGCTCTGGCTACTAGTTTATATGCAAATGATGCAAAACAATCAAAACAAGTACAAAGTGTACAAGGCAAAGTTAACAATGCAACTGAACTATCTTTAACATCAAAGAAAAAAGATATACTAAAAGAAGCAGTTGATACTATAAACAACACACATTTAGTACTTGAAGCACTAGATAAAAAAGATACTAAGAAAGCTTTAGATCTATTAGCAAATATTAGTGGTAAACTAGATGTTATTATGGCACAAGATCCAAGTTTAAAACTACTTCCAATTAGTATTACAAGTTACGAACAAGATGTAATAGTAAGTAAAGAGGTAGTTTATGATCTTACTAAAAAAGCAATTTCAGCTCTAAGGGATGGAAAACTTCAAGATGCAAGAGCAATGATTAAAGATCTAGCTAGTGAAGTTGTAATAACAACTACATCTATACCATTAGTTTCATATCCAAGTGATATAAAAGCTATAGTACCTTTAATTAGTGACAATAAAATAGAAGAAGCAAAATTGGCACTACATGCAGTTCTTAACTCTTTAGTTATTACAAAACAAGTGATACCTTTACCAGTATTAAGAGCTCAATTTATGTTAGAAGATGCTGATAAATTAGCACAAAATGATAAAAGAGATGCCAAAAATGATGAAGCGTTAAAGTTATTAATTGAGGCTTCTAAATATCAACTAGAATTAGCAGAAGTTCTAGGGTATGGAAGTAAAGATCAATTTAAATCTATCTATGAGCAAATTGATATTATAAAATCTAAAATAAAAGATAAAAATAATGGTACAGGATGGTTTGATAAGATCAAACAAAAGATTGTAAACCTAAACAAATAATTTAAAAAGGCTAAAGAGATTTAGCCTTTTTTTATGCAGGAGATAGTATGAAAGAATTAACTAAGATTTTCAAAGAAAATAAACATGATATAAAAAGATATATATTTACAGTTATAAAACAAATAAAAATAAAAGATTTAAACAATGATCTAACTAATGAATTATTTAAAACATTTTCTTCTTTAAAAGGTGTATATATAGTCGATAATAATTTTAATCAAATAACACCATTATGTACAAGAACAAAAATAGATAAAACTAGAATAAATACTGTAAGGAAAACTTTAAGTGAAAATATAAAACTAGATAATGATGATGAATACATAAGTTCTGCATATATAAGTAGTCTTGATGGAAATCCAACAATTACAGCTACAAAAAGGATATCAGATGATAAGATAATGACATTTGATTTTAATCTATCAAAACTTTTAAGTGATCTAAAATATATCAATAATGAAAACTTTTTTAATTTTATGAGTAAATTTATATATGGAAGTATCGGATATAGTTTGAGTTTATTCTCATTAGTATTGATTTTATATGCTATATATAATTTTATATACCATAGTTATGTAGGAGATATAGCTATCTTTGAGTTAATATTTAAATCTATTATTGCATTAACTTTAGGGCTTGCTGTATTTGATTTGGCTAAAAATCTCCTTGAACATGAAGTGGTATATAAAGAGAGGTTTAGTGAATCGCATGGAAGTACTAAACTTCTAGAGAAATTTTTGATCTCAATTATTATTGCTCTTTCAATAGAAGCTTTAATGACAGTGTTTAAAATAGCATTAACTGATTATAAAGATATATTATATGCTGTTTATTTAATAGTTGCTGTGTCTATTATGATTATATCTCTTAGTTTATTTAATAAAAATAACAAAAATGCAACATAAGTTGCATTTTTAAATTTTCAAACTATATATAATTTCATTAGCTTTATAACAAAAGCATAATTAATAAAAATATAAAAGGAGTTAAAATGTTAATTACAAGATACAAAAGACCACAATATACAGGGATGGATATTTTTAACGAATTTTTAAATAATATTGGAACATACAAAGAAACAGCAAAAGAGAATATTGTTGACTTTAATCCTTCAGTAAACACTAGAGAAAGTGAAGATGCTTATTATATAGAAGTTGATCTTCCTGGAGTTAAAAAAGAAGATGTTGATATAAATATTGAAGAAAATATTCTTACAATTAGTGGAAAAAGAAAACTAAGAAAAGAAGTAAAAGAGGAAAATTATTATAAAATTGAGAGTACTTATGGTACATTTACTAGAAGTTTTACTCTACCTCAAAAAATTGATTTAGATAAGATCGAAGCTACAACACATGATGGTGTTTTAGAAATTACAATTGCAAAGCAAAAAGAGCTTGTAAATAAAAGTAAAAAAATCGAGATTAAATAATAAGTAAGGAGTACAAAATGGATTTAGTAAAAACAACAAAAGATATTGTAAAAAATGCAGAAGAGAAAGTTGAAAACACACTAGAAGTTGTAAAAGAGACTTTTAATAATGTTGCAAGTCATATGCCTTTTGCAAATCTTGCTAAACATTCAAGTGATACTTACGACATCGAAATAGATCTTCCTGGTGTTAAAAAGGAAGATATCGAATTAAAAGTTGAAGATGATTACTTAATAGTAAATGCTGTAAGAAGATTTAAAAAAGAGCTAAAAGAGGAAGATTATTATTTATGTGAATCAAACTTTGGGCTTATAAGTAGAAGTTTTGTATTAGGTGATAATATAAACAGAGATAATATTCAAGCAAAATTTGAAGATGGAAGATTATATCTTACATTTGAAAAAGTTGAATCTAAAAAAACAAAAACAATTTCAATATCATAAAGGATATTTTATGAAAAAAACAATTTTAAAACTAGCCTTATCAGCAATGCTAAGTACTAGTTTAAGTGCAAATACATTATTTGATAACCCATCATTACAAAATGATGATTTAGTAAAGATGCAATCTTATTTTAATAATATTGTAAATCAAATGATGAATACGAATCTTGCAAGTATAAATATAGTCTACCCAAAAGTAGATATGCAAAATAAAAAAGATAAGTATATTTTGAAATTTGAATTAGCAGGTATGGATAAAAATGATATTAATTTATCTATAGGTGATGATAAAATTTTAACTATACAAGGTGAAAAAAAATATAAAAAAGATCAAAAAGATGAAAAATATTTAAGACATGAGTCTTTTTATGGAAAGTTTAAAAGGGTTATATCTTTACCAAAAGATGCAGATATTGATAATATTAAAACAAAATATGAAAATGGTATTTTAAATGTTGAAATTAAAAAATTAAAATCGAAAAAACCATTTTATAAAAGTTTAAAAATTAACTAATATTAATCAAGTTTTAACAAATAAAAAACAAAGCAAATTTATGGTAAAATCGCAGTAATTAATGATACAAAAAGGTAAATAATATGACTGCAATTATAAATATAGCACTTAAACAAGGTGTTTTAGATTCTGCTGGTAAAGCTTCTCACCATACACTAGATACTTTAGGATTTGCTTCTATAGTTCAAGATGTAAGAATTGGTAAGCAAATTACAATTAAACTTAATACAAATGACGAAAAAGAAGCAAGAGAACAAGTAACTAAAATGTGTGAAGATTTACTTGCAAATACTGTTATTGAAGATTATGATATCACATTAGAAGCATAATTATGAAAAATATAGTAGTTTTACAATTTCCAGGTACAAACTGTGAATATGATACAAAATATGCTTTTGAAAAATTAGGTGCTAAAGTTAGCATTATTTGGCATGAAGATACTGTAATTCCATCAAATACTGATTTAGTAGTATTACCAGGTGGGTTCTCTTATGGTGATTACCTAAGAAGTGGAGCTTTAGCTAAACATGCACCTATTATGGATGCAGTAAAAGATTATGCTGCAAATGGTGGAAAAGTTTTAGGTATTTGTAATGGTTTCCAAATTTTAACTGAAACTGGTCTTTTGCCAGGTGCATTAAAAAGAAATGATAACTTACACTTTATATCAAAACACCAAACAATAAAAGTTATTGATAATAACAATACATTTTTAAGTGAATTAAACAATGGTGATATTTTAAATATCCCTGTAGCTCATCATGATGGTAACTTCTTTATTGATGAAGCTGGTTTAAAAGATATGCAAGAAAATGGACAAGTTCTTTTACAATACTGTGATGAAAATGGTGTTGCTAAAGTTTTAAACGGAAGTGTTGAACAAATAGCTGGTATTTGTAATAAAGACAAAAATGTATTTGGTCTTATGCCACATCCTGAAAGAGCTATGGAGACATTACTTGGTTGTGACCATGGTGTTAAAATGCTTGAAGGTTTTTTAAAATAACTAAATATGAGAAAATTAAACTCACTATTTAGTTCTGTATTTATATTGTGTGTTACACTTTTCTTTGGTGTAATCACAAATCTAAATGCAGGTGCAAAAACTGTTTATACAAAATATACAAGTATCCCTAAAGTTGTATATACAAAACAAAGATTTTCTGTAAAGATTGAAGCAAAAGTCTTAATCTCTCAAAAAAGAAATCCATATACAATATCAACATTTATAGATAAAAAAAGAACATCTTTAAAGCTAATGACTAAAGATATTATTTGGTATAAAAAATCTAATAATGTATACGAAACAACATTGCAGTTTAAAGTTATGAAAGATAAAGCAGTTATACCTAAAATTGTGGTATCTATAATCAACAAAAACAATGCAACAATTAGTAGATCAACTTTAAAATCAAGAACTATAACATATAGAAAAATAGCTATTAATAAAGATAAATATTCAAATGTAATAGCTAGTGAACTAGAAGTAAAAAAAGTAAAAACAAAACAATATACAAATAAAGAATTAATACATGTTTTAAGTATAAAAGCTAAAAATAGTAATCTTGAAGAGTTTCATATAGGAAAATTTAAAAATCAAGGTATTAAAGTATTAGATTCAAAAGATGATACTCAGATGTTATATTATTATGTTATAACTCCAATTGGACTAAGAGAGATCACTTTTAATTACTTTAATACTACAGAAAATAAATTTGTAAATATAAACTTACCAATTAGTATAAAAGAACAACTAGTAAGTACTCAAACAGATCTAAATCCATATGAAAATGATATGAAAATATATAAAAGTATAGCAGTAAGTGTAGTTGTATTATTCTTTTTGATGATATATTATTTTACTAGAGAGTATTTTTATTTATTCTTTACTGTACTTAGTATGACAGTTCTTATATATATGCTTTTTCCAAACAAAACTATAACAGTACCAAAAGATACAAAGGTTTATATTTTACCAACTGCAAATTCAACAGTATTTAGTATTATAAATAAGCAAACAAAAGCACAAGTATTAATTAAAAAAGATAAATTCTCAAAAATATTATTTAACAATACAAGAGTAGGGTGGATTAAAAATGGCAAAAATTAGAGCTGTATTTACTATTTTACAAATGGTAATAACTGTTAGTATTACTATTATTTTGATGTATATATTCAATAAACACAACAGAAAAATAAGACAATATTGGGCTGCACTTCAAATGAAACTTCTAGGAATAGAATTAGAACTAGTAGGTCAAATTGACAATGATGCCAATATGTATATTATGAACCATCAAAGTGTTATGGATATTATTTTATTTGAATATCTATTAGCTAAAAATACAGCATGGGTAGCAAAAAAAGAGATTGCAGATCTACCATGGTTTGGAAGAATACTAAAAGCTCCTGATATGATTATTGTTCAAAGAGAGAGTAAAAGTGCTTTAGTAAAATTATTAAAAGATACAAAAGATAGATTAGATAAAAATAGACCAATAGCAATATTTCCAGAAGGTACAAGAACAGATGGGAAAAGACTAAGAAAGTTTAAAGTTGGTGCAAAAATGATTGCCAATAAATATAAACTAAAAGTGCAACCATTTGTTATTATAGGTTCTTTAGAGATTTTAGATTCTAAAAAACTTACTCAAACACCAGGAAAAGTAAAAATTATATGTTTACCAACAGTTCAAGCAGATAAAAAAACTACTTGGTATGAAGATACAGAAGAACTTATGGCTAAAACATTAGCTGAGGAATTAAACAAATGAGTTTAGATCTAGTAAAAGAACAAATACATAAATATGTAAAAGAGATAGATCACAAAGAGAGTTTAGATCTTTTAGATAAACTTTCAAGTGGTAAAATGCTAAGAAGTAGATTAGTGTTTAAAATAGCAGGTGTAAATGAACAAACAGTAAATATTTGTGCAATAATAGAGATGATTCAATCAGCATCATTATTACATGATGATGTAATCGATGAAGCATCTACTAGAAGAGGGCAACCAAGTATAAATGCACTTTTTGGAAATAAAACATCAATAATGTTTGGTGATGTGCTTTATTCAAAAGCATTTACTCAACTTACACTTTTACATAAAGATATAGCCTACCATATATCAAACTCAGTAACTTTACTAAGTGTAGGTGAGATGTTAGATGTTAGTATGGCTGAAGAGTTTAATAGCTCGTTAGATCTATATCTTGATATGATATATAAAAAAACTGCATCTCTTATAGAAGCAAGTGCTAGAGTTGCTGCAATTGTAGCTTCTAAAGATGAAGAGAAATTTGCACTTTATGGTAGAAACTTAGGTATTGCATTTCAAATGGTTGATGATATACTTGATATTACTCAAACAAGTGAACAACTAGGTAAACCTGTAATGCTTGATTTTGTAGAGGGTAAAGTTACTATTCCATATCTACTTTTATACAAAAGACTTGATAGTGCTAATAAAGAGTATTTAAAATCTTTATTTAAAAAGCCACTAAATCAAGAGGAATCTTTATGGATAAAATCAAAAATGCAAGAGACAGATTCTATTAAAGATGCAATCAAAATGGCAAATAAATATGCCCAAGAAGCAATAGAAGCTATAAAAGATGAAAATAGCCAAGAGCTAGTTGAGATAATGTCTGCAATGGTAAATAGAGACTTTTAAAACTATGACATATATGAAAAAGCTACAATATTCATTTATGTTTATTGTAGTTGTTTCAACTGCTTTACTTATAAATAATATGATATCTTCATATAATTTCAAACATAACCCTTTATCAAATCAAATAAAAAATGAACTAAAACAAAAAGAGTATCAGATTTTGCAAAATGTCAAAAATGTTTACGGTATTAATGCAAAAGTACCTGTAATCATATCTAATAAGATGTCAAATAGACTTTATGGATTGTGTACATTAGATGAAAGAGATAAGATAAATATCTATTTAAATAAAAAGATGTTTCAAGAGAGTAAAGATTATATGATAAATGATGTACTACCACATGAATATGCACATGCTTTGATGTTTATATTTGGTAAAACTACTAACCAAAATGGTGGACATACTAAAGCTTGGCAAAATATATGTAAAAATATTGGTGGATTAAGATGTGAAAGATTTGTTGATTCAAATGATATTATAATATCTAAAAGGGATATATTCTAGTAGATATCATATTTATATAGTTTATTGTGATTTATAACTTTTTTAATAATAGTTACATATTGACCTTTTTTACCAGAATATTTATCTAATCCATTAGCTAATATATATCCAGAAATCTTTTTTTGTTGAGATCTTAGTTTTTCTCTTAAATCTCTAACTTTTTTATATGCCCATCCTCTATTGATATTCACCATATAAGATCTCACAGAATCTTCATATGTGTCAAATATTTTTATTTTATGAGTTAATCCAGCTTTTCTATGTTTTGGAACTAATCCTTTTCCTTTCCATGTCCATTGACCAAATATATTTTTTGCTTGTTTAAAAAATCTACTTTTACCCCATGCTGTTTCTAATGCAGCTTGAGCCATAACCATAGAGTTTGGAACAATATCTACATGGTATAGATACTCTTTTAATGAAGCATTTGTTTTTAGTTTATATCTTTTTTGAATTAATAACATTCTTTGAGTTTTTTTAGGATAAGTTTTTTTGATATATTCTCTATCGTTTAAAATTTTTTGATTTTCTTGTATAGACATTTTATTTATAAAGTTAAAAAATACTTTTTTCTTTTTAGAAGTATCTCTTATTTCATAATACTCTTTACTTAATCCATCAGCTACTAAAGTAGATGAAAAAAGAAAACAAAATAATAAAAAGTTTTTTATCATATATTTAAATCTTTTTTCTCTATTTGTTTTACAGCACCTTTAAAATATAAATTATCATTTTCTTTTTTTATATTAATAAGTTCACCACTTTTTGGATAAACTTCAACATTAGAAGGTATTAGATTTAAATCTAAAGCTCTTATAAAACAAGCAACCATACCAGTTCCACAAGCTAAAGTTTCACCCTCTACTCCTCTTTCAAATGTTCTTACATATAGTTTATTATCTTGCACTTTTACAAAGTTTACATTTGCATCATATTTTTTTCTAAATTTTGCACAAACATCTAAATCAAACTTATCTAAATCATCACTTACAATTACTACATGAGGAACACCAGTATCTACAACAAAACAATCATAACCATCTTCAATAAATGGTTCTTTTAAAATAATTGGTTTTGTCATTTGTGTTTGAACAATATCTCCTCTTACTTGACAAGATATCTCACCAGCTCCTGTTAAAAAAGTACAATCTTCTTTTACTAAACCATTACTATATGCATAGTGGGCAACTGCTCTTGTACCATTTCCACACATAGATGCTACTGATCCATCATTGTTATAAAACAACCATTTAAAATCAAGTTTATCGTGAGGTACAATTACAATTAGTCCATCTGTATCAAAAAATTCTTTTGAACATAGTTTTACAGCTAAAGATGAATAATCTTTTTCTTCATCTGTATGAAAAATAACAAAGTCATTTCCACTGGCATCGTATTTAGTATAAGTCATTTAATATCCTAATATCTCTTTTTTTAGATTATCTACCTCATTTATCAAGTCATTTAATGAGCCTGTATTATCAATAACATATGTAGCTAATCTTTTTTTCTCTTCAATATCCATTTGGTTATTTATCCTCGCAAGAGCTTCATTTTTAGTACATTTATCCCTTTTTATTAATCTTTGAATTTGTACTTCTTTGCTTGTATAAACAGTTATCGATTTTTCTATATCGTAGTTTCTATTTTCAAAAAATAGTGGAATATCTATTAAATAAGGCTTATTATTTTGTTCAAATATTTTAGCTGCTTCTATAATATCCTCTTTTATAAGTGGGTGGATGAAGTTTTCTAATTTTAGCTTCTGATGTTTGTTATTAAATATAAGATTTCCTAGCTCTTTTCTTAGAACTTTATTATCTTTTATATATTTTTCTCCAAAAAGTTCACCTATTTTAGTAGTATTTTTATCTAAAATTTTGTGAGCTATTTTATCTGCATCTATAGTTAAAAAACCATGCATCATAAAAAGGTTAGCAACAGTACTTTTACCTGTTGCAATTCCCCCTGTTAAAACTATCGCATTTTTAAACATATTTATTAGTTATCTTTTTGCTATACCTGTTAATGCTTTTTTAACATATGTTGGGTGTACAAAACATGCATTTTGTAATTCAGTATTATAATATTCACCATCAATAAAATCAGATCTATCAAGTATAATATCAGCTTGAGGATGAAATTTCTTAGAAGCTAATATAGCCATAGTATGACCAAATCTATAAGGCATACATATCCAGAAATCTTTACCTACATTTTTTAAATCATTTGATAAAGTATTTGCATCTTTTTTAAATCTTTCACTAATACATACCATAAGACCCTCTTTTGGTTCCAATGATCTTTGAATAGATGCTAAGCTTAAATCATCAAGTTTATTACTATTGTAGATAATAACATCAAATTTTTCATCAATATTTAGTTCTTTACTAAAAGTTACTTTTGCATCATATTTTGCTAACTCTTTTTTAGCAATATCATTTTCCATATCAATAACTAGCACTGATTGTGGATTTTGGTGTGTATTCATTGGGATATGAATCATCATTTCGTTGTGTATTATGTTTGAATCTAACATTTTATTTCCTATTTTTTAATTATATTTTGTATAGTAGCTAAATTATTTTAATTTTAAATGAAATCAAAAAATTACACTACAATTGCAAAATAAGTCACTAGTATATATTTTGTAAGTACAGTTGTAAGTCCAGCAAAGAACCCTGCAACAATATCATCACCCATTACTCCAAGTCCACCTGGCACTTCTTTATCTATTCTTCCAATAATTGATGGCTTTAAAATATCAAATAGTCTAAAATATACAAAAGCTATTAAAGCTAATATATAAGAATCAGCTTGCACATTTGCAACACTTAGTGCTATCCACATACCTGCTAGTTCATCAATTACTATTTCACTTCCATCATGACTACCTACCTCTTTTTCATAGATATTTATCTGTTTTACAGCAAGTATACTTATAAGGATACTTGCCATAAATAGATTTGTAATAGTAAAATACTGAAGCAACAACATAGCAATAGCTAAAGAGACTATAGTTCCTATAGTACCTGGAGCTTTTGGAAATAGTCCACTATAAAATAGAGTTAAAAATATTTTTCTAAAATTACTTGACATTACTTAATCTTCTCAATACCAAATTTCTTTCTTTTTTCCCATAAAGATTTTCTAGAAATCCCTAATTTTTTAGATAGTTCTGTATCTGGGTATTTTGATTGAAACTTTAAAACCATAGATTTTACATAATCATTTATAGTTAATAATGAATCATTTGTAGTAGATTTATTTTCATTTTTTAGTGTTATTTTTTTATGTGGAAAATCATCTTGAATATCAAGTGAACAAAATATAACATCATGACCTAATAAAGTTCTTAGTAGGTACTCTTTTGCTGTATTTTTTAGAATATGAAAATCACATATATAAATTATTTTATTTTTATATAAAGATGGATCAATTTTAGGATCTTTTTCTAAAGATATATAAACAATCTCTTTTTTTAAACCTTTTGCAGTTTCTTGTACGATTTTATCTGATATTTGTCTATCATTTGTTTCTATTAAAAATGGAAACTCATCAGGGATATCAATATCATCTTCAATAACAGAGTTTGAAAATAAAAAATCTATATAGTTTTCATAACATTTTGTTTTTATTAAAAGTGTTTTAAACTCAACATAATGTTTTATCTTTCTTACAAGCTCATCCATCATAAATGGTTTTAATACATAATCATAAGCTCCAGCTTTAATTGGTTTTGTAACCGTTGCATCGTTTAGATATGATACAAGTAAAATAATAATAGAGTTTTTGTATTTTTTTATTATCTCTTGTGTATCACCTACTTGAACATTTGTTGATAGTAAAACTGTATCATATTTTTGAGTTTTATCTATATCTTTATAATTCACATGGTGAGTTGTAGTGTATCCCTCTTCTTGTAGTCTTGATGCCACTTTTTGTGCTAAATAGATCTCATCTTCTAAAATCAGTATATTCATTTATTTGTCCAATCGTAATATTTTAATGTTGCAACACTATGTACTGTAACAGCTTCTTTTCTACCTACAAATCCTAAACCTTCAGCAGTTGTTGCTTTTATATTTATTTTTTGTTTTGGTATATTTAATAGTTTTGATAAACTAGTTTTAATCTCTTGTTTATGTGGATTTATTTTTGGTATTTGGGCTAAAATTGTAATATCAATATTTATTATACTATATCCCACTTTTGATACAAAGCTTACTATATGTCTCATAAGTTCAGATGAATCTATACCTTTATATTTAGGGTCAGTATCAGGGAAAAACTCACCAATATCACCAGCCCCAATAGCCCCTAAAAGAGCATCTATTATACTATGAAGTAATACATCTCCATCGCTATGAGCTTTGAATCCATAATCATAAGGTAAAATAACTCCACCTAAAACCATCTGTTTATTTTTCTCAAATGGATGTATATCTATACCATATCCTGTAAATATATCTTTTGATGGAGCATTTAGGTTTGATATAATTTGTATATCATCTACAAATGTAAGTTTATTACTTTTTGTACTACCTTTTATATAAAAAATAGTTCCACCTATATTTTTAATAGCACTACTATCATCTGTAAACTCTTTTTCATTTTGTAGTGCTTCTTTTAAAACAGATGTTACACTAAGTTGTGGGGTTTGTATTAGTTTTACTTCATCTCTGTTTATTGTTTTATTTTCATATACTACTGTATCAGATACATTAAGATAAGGTACTATACAATCAGCTTTTTGTTTATTGTTTAGTAACTCTTGAACTATATCTTTAGGTACACTAGCTCTTGCAACATCACTTATTAAAACATATTTAGAAGTGGTATTTTTTAAAGCATTGTTCATAGACTCTTGTCTAGAAGATCCACCAACTATAAACTCTATATCATCTGTGAAGTTTTTCATATAGTTTATTTCATCTTTATGAGCTACTACTATTATTTTTTCAAATTCACCATAAGAAGATAAATTATTAGTAACATGTAACCACAATGGGATATCATCTATTCTAAGCCATTGTTTTTTTACTGTACTATCAAACCTACTTGATTCTCCTGCACAAAGTAAAATTAATGTTGTATAATCCAATACTCTTCCTTGTTATTTATATAAGACATTATATTAAAAATTACATCTATATTACATAAAGTAATAAATTAATAATTTAAAATTGGGTATATTTAACCCATATTTTAGAAAAACCCAACTTTATTTTCATTGTCAAATTTATTGTTTAATTCTTTATTTATCTCTTGGATAAATACCTCTTCATTAAAGACTAAATTATCATTTGCAGCTACTTTATATGCAGTATTTTTAATGATTAATTCTATTTGTCCACCAGTTAAATCATATTTTTTTAGTTTTGAAAAATCAAAATCATCTACAAGAGGCAATTTTGATGGGATTAATTTTTTCCATAACTCTTCTCTTTGCTCAATAGAAGGTTTTAAAAATTCAATTTTGTAGTTAAATCTTCTACTAAATGCTTTATCTATACTATCAAGAAGGTTTGTAGTTGCTACTAAAATACCATCAAAGTTTTCTATTTGTTCTAAAAATATATTTTGCATTTGATTATGCATCTTATCACTTGAACTTGTGTTTCCTTCTACTCTATTGCTTAAAAACTGATCAGCTTCATTTAAAAGTAATATTGGTTCACTTTTTGTTTGAATACATATATCTTTATAGTTATCAAAAATAGCCCTTACATTTTTTTCACTTTCACCTATATACATAGATAAAATCTTACTACAATCAAAACTAAGTATCTGTTTTTTTAACTCTTTTGCTAGGGCTAAAGCAGTTGCAGTTTTTCCTGTACCTGCATGTCCATAAAAGATTATTCTAGCATCGATACCTTTTTTCTTATCTTTTATGCCCCAAAGTTTTAGTTTGTTTATTACATCTTTATTTACTTGAGATAAAAGAGTATTTAGAGTATCTGTTGTTTTTTGGTTTAAAACTAAGTCATCTAAAGATTTTTTTGGTTCAATTAGTTCAAATATCTTTTGCTCTTTTATTATAGTGTCTAATTTTATTTTAGCTTTTCTTTTGGGTTTTGTATTTGGATGAGATATTTTATATAAAATAGTATCAAGTATAAAGTAGTTTCTACTTATTGTTCCAAAAGGTGTTAATATCTCATCATAATCTATAATACTATTTGATATAAGTGTTCCACTATCTTCTAGTAGGGATCTATTTTTTATCTTTTCATAATCATCATTTGATACAAGTGCTAAGAGTGAATTCATATCTCTTATACTCTCATCATTGTTTCCATATTCCTCTTTTAATAGAGCTAAAAATATTGTTTGCTCTTCAAAACTTAGTTTATTTTCACTAAAAAAACTCTCAAGCATAATAGGAGTTTTAGTGATTTCTAACCTTTTTACAATAAGATCTTGGATCTTTTGCAGTTTTAATTCAAGATTACTTATATTTGGAGAATCTTTTTTAAAATCATACTTTAAACTAGAAAGTTTTAGCATTAGATTTATTTTGTTAAATTGATCTTGTAGATATTCCAATTGGTCATTATATGGAGTGATTTTAGGTAAAGATAGGTTTAAATTACCAAGCTCTAAAAGTTTTAAAAATGAAGAACTTAAACAAACAGTAGTATTTATAATCTCTAAAGTAGAAAGTTCACTTATTTTTGTATTGATTAAGTTTAGTTGTTCTATCCAACCTAAGCCTAAAAGGTTTTTAATATGTTGTACTTTATCAAGGTGTTCAAACTCATTTGTATCGTAAAAATGTTTAAGTATATCTATACAAACTTCATTTGTAATACCTTGTATATATTGTTTTGTTAAGTATTGAAGTATTTTAGCTTCTTGGATATCACATTGAAGAGTTTCATAAATATTATGCTTTGTAAGATCTTTAGATCTTACAAATTCTACTATATTATTCATACTATATCCACAAATTATCGATTAATCTAGTAGTACCCACTTTAGTGGCTACTAATATAATAGTATTTTGTAATTGAACTTCTTTTATATATGTGAAATCTCTTGATACTATTTGTATATATTCTATTTTTGTATCTTTTAAAATTTCAACCATTTTATTTGTAATAGTAGTAATATTATATTGTCCTTCTAAAATAAGCTTTGTAGCAACTCTTAAACTTTTTGATATATTTAGTGCTAGTTCTCGCTCTTTTTTACTTAAATAAACATTTCTACTTGATAGTGCTAATCCATCACTATCTCTTATTATCTCACACTCAATTATATTTATCTGAAGATATAAATTTGCAACCATCTGTTTTATCATCGCTAATTGTTGAGCATCTTTTTTCCCAAAATAAGCATTTGTAGGACGAACTAGATTAAATAGTTTTAATACTATTTGTAATACTCCATCAAAATGTTCAGGTCTATTATATCCCTCTAGTACAAATCCTCTTATTTTTGGAGCAGTTATACCTATCTCATCTTGAGTATACATAGTATTTATATTTGGCATAAAAAGTATATCAACACCTGCTAATTCACATATTTTTATATCTGCTTCATTTTTAGATGGATATGTACTTAAATCTTCACCCTTTAAAAACTGAGTAGGATTCACAAATATAGATACTACTAATATATCATTTTGTTCTCTTGCTTGTTTAATAAGTGAGATATGACCATCATGTAATGCACCCATAGTAGGGGCAAAACCAACTGTGCCTTTTATATTATTTCTTAGTTCTTGTAATTGTTGTATTGTTGTTACTATTTTCATAGTTATATTATAGCAAATAATCTATAATAAATGATGTGAGATTGAAGTAGTATATTATATTTATATTTTTAAATTATATAAAAAGTTTAAGTTAGTTAATTAAAAAAGGTATGAAATAGCTTCATACCTTTATAATATTACCACTTTCTTACGATTTTATGGCAAGTAATACATCTATTTAATGTGTTTTGGTAAGCAATCATAGATTTAGATTTTTCACCTTTTTTAAATGAATCAACCATATCATTTGCTAAAGATGTAATAGCAGATGCTTCATTAATAGCATATTGTTTAGCATCAAAGTTACTTCCTGTTGATGCAACTTCAAATGATTTTACATCTTTTGCGTGCTCTTTTAATTGGTCAGCACCATTTTTTACAATATTTAAATTATTGTATAAATAACCTTTTTGAACAGTTGCCATTGCTTTTTCTAAATCTTTCATTACTGAAATTCTTTGATCTAAAGCACTTTGTCCATATAGTGATACACCTAATAATCCTAATATAATTAATTTTTTCATTTTATTTCCTTAAATTTAATAATTCTTAAATTATATCACTAATATTCTTAATTTAGTTTTTAATATTAACTAATTAAATAAAAATTATTAAATATAATTAACTATATTAATTAAGTTATATAATAAAAACTTATAGCAAATGAGGATTAAATAAATTTTATATAATTTTGATATAATCGTGGTATATAAATAAGAAGGCGATACTATGTCAAATAAATTTTTCGGAGCTCATGTAAGCGCTAGTGGTGGAGTTTTTAATGCTCCTTTAAATGCTATAGAAATAGGGGCAAAATCTTTTGCACTATTTACAAAAAATCAAAAAAGATGGGAAGCTAAACCATTTGATACTAAAACATTAGATCTGTGGTTTAAAAATCTTGAATTAAGTGGTATTAAACCTAAACATATATTACCTCATGATTCATATTTGATAAATTTAGGACATCCAGAAGAGGAAAAATTAATAAAATCAAGAACAGCTTTTATTGATGAATTAGAAAGATGTGATATATTAGGACTTGATAGATTAAACTTTCATCCAGGAAGCCATTTAGTAAAAATTGGTAAAAAAATTGATGTCTCATCAAATATAAGAGAAGAATCTGAGTTAGCATGTTTAGAAGTTATAGCAGAATCTATAAATATAGCTTTAGATAAAACAAAAAATGTAAAAGCAGTTATTGAAAATACAGCAGGTCAAGGGAGCAACTTAGGATATAAATTTGAGCATTTAGCATATATTATAGATAAAGTTGAAGATAAAAGTAGAATTGGAGTATGTATAGATACTTGTCATATGTTTACTGCTGGTTATGATATAAGAACAAAAGAAGCCTATGATAAAACATGGGAAAATTTTGATAATATTGTAGGTAGAGAATTTTTAATGGGTATGCATATAAACGATAGTAAACCAGAACTTGGAAGTAAAGTAGATAGACACGCTTCTTTAGGAGAAGGTCATATTGGAATTGATGCTTTTAAGTTTATAGCAGCTGATAGCAGAATGGATGATATCCCACTTGTATTAGAAACTCCAAACGAAGAGATTTGGAAACAAGAATTAGAACTACTTAATAGTTTTGTAAAATAAGGAAATAATATGGCAAATGAATCTTGGAAAACAAATATAGCACATAGAACAGTACACCTTGTAAGTTTAGGATGTACAAAAAACTTAATTGATAGTGAAGTGATGCTAGGGCGTCTAAATGGATATAAAATTATAGATGAACCAGAAGAGGCAGATGTAATTATAGTTAATACTTGTGGATTTATTGAAAGTGCAAAGCAAGAGTCATTAAATACTATTTTTGATATGCATGAAAGAAGAAAAGAAAATTCAGTATTAGTTATGTCAGGATGTTTATCAGAACGATATAAAGAGCAATTACAAGATTCACTAGAAGAGGTAGATATTTTTACAGGTGTTGGTGATTATGATATTATTGATACTTTAGTAGAGCAAAAAAGATCTCAATTTTCTAATAAAGTATTTTTAGCAGATGAAAACTTAGATAGAGTAGTAACAGGATCAAACTTTCATGCCTATATAAAACTAAGTGAAGGTTGTAATCAAACTTGTGCATTTTGTGCAATACCAAACTTTAAAGGTAAATTACAAAGTAGAACAATAGATTCAATAGCAGCAGAAGTATCAAATATGGTAAAAAATGGTTACTATGATTTCTCATTTGTATCTCAAGATTCATCTTCATATTTATTAGATCATAAACAAAAAGATGGAATAGAGCAACTAATAGATGCAGTTGAAAAAATACCAGGTGTTAAAAGTGCAAGAATATTATATCTGTACCCTTCAACTACAAGTGTTGAACTTATTGAAAAAATTGCATCTTCTAAAATTTTCCATTCTTATTATGATATGCCATTACAACATAGCACACAAAATATGTTAAAGATTATGAAAAGAGGAAAAGGTGTAGAAAAACTAAAAGAACTAATGGATGCAATGAGAAAAGTAGAAGATAGTTTTGTTAGATCTACATTTATAGTAGGACACCCAGGTGAAACAGAAGCTGATTTTGAAGAGCTTTGTAATTATGTAAAAGGTTATGGATTTGATAGAGCAAATGTATTTTCATATAGTGATGAAGAAGATACAAGTGCATATGATAGAGAAGATAAAGTACCACAAGAGATTATAGATCAAAGAGCAGAAATTTTAGGTGAGATTATAAAAGAAACTACATTACAAAGTTTACAAAAAGAAGTAGGTAAAACAGTTCAAGCAGTAATTGAAGGTGTAAGTGATGAACATGATTTACTTTTAAGTGCTAGAAAATTATCTTGGGAGAGAGATATTGATGGTGAGATATATATAAACGACAATGAATATGATATAGATATTAAATATGGACATCTATACAATGTATATATAAGTGAACTAGTAGGTGATAAACTTATGGGTAAAATAATAAGTAGTGTAAAATAAACTATGCACTATAATATACAAGGTTTTATAAAACTTATAGAAGATCATGCTTTTGTAGAAGCTCATGAAGTTTTAGAAGATGATTGGAATGCCCTTAAAAAAGTAGGGGATAAAAAAACTGCTAAGTTTTTACAAGCACTTATAAATGGGGCTACATCTTTAGCTCTACATAAAAAAGGAAGAAGTGAAGCTTGTAGTAAAGTTTGGGGTGCATTACAAAGAAATAAACATTTAGTTGATGAGGTAAATATAGCAAATAAACAAGATTATATTTATACTATTAATCTATTAGAAGAGTACTACAATAAAAAAGAAGAGTTATTTAAAGTTGCTTAAATTTATATTTTTATTAGTTATTACTAATTATTTATTTGCTACAAATATATATGATCCAAAAGATTTAAGTGTATATCCTCAAAATGCAAGTTATTATACTAAAAATATTAAACCATTAAATAAAGAGCTTAAAAAAAAGTTATACAAAGAGTTTTTATATAGTTATTTTTCACCTTGGAGATTAACTAAGATGCCAATTAGTAAAAAAAGTGCTACTTGGGGTGAAAACTATTCTAAAATGGAAGTTTATGGTGAGAATTATAGACGTATAACTACAAAATGGTTTGAAAAAATTATAGATCTATCAAATATGGATAATTTTGATACAAATAGATTAAGAGCAATCACTGTAAGAAATGCAAACTTAAGACTTTTTCCATCAAATAAACCAATATTTAAAGATTATAATAAAGCAGGAGAGGGTTACCCTTTTGATTATAATCAAAATTCAAGTGTAAATATAAACTCTCCACTTTTTATATCTCATTATTCAAAAGACAAAGCATGGGCATTTGTTAGTTCTAGCTTTACTTCTGGTTGGATTATGACAAGAGATATTGCTGTTGTAGATGATGATGTAATAGGAAAGTTTAAAAATGAAGAAAAATATTTTGTAGCGATAAAAGATGATTTTCCTATATATAAAAGTGGTGTTTTTAAAGATTATATAAAACTTGGAACGATTTTCCCTTTAAGAAATAAAAAATTAGCAATGGTAATAAGAGATAATACAGGAAAAGGCTACATTTCAAGAATAGATAAAAATGATAATATTGTACCATTTCCTATAAAATTTAATAAAGAAAATATAAATAATATTATAAATGAACTTATCAATAAACCTTATGGTTGGGGAGGTTACTTAGGAAATAGAGATTGTTCTCTTCTTACAAAAGATACTTTAACTCCTTTTGCATTTCCTATGAAAAGAAACTCTTATGCTCAATTAAAAAATGGTAAATATATCTCATTTGATGGTAAAACAAATAAACAAAAGAAACAATATATTAAAAAATATGGAGTACCTTTTTTATCTCTTATTTATATAAAAGGTCATATCGCACTTTATTTAGGAATTAAAAACAATGAACCTATTATTTTTCATAATATGTGGGGTGTAAAAACTAAAAAAGATGGGAAAAGTGGAAGATTTATTGTTGGAAAAAGTGTAATTTCAACTCTAGAAATAGGAAAAGAATTAAAATATTATGATAAAGAACATAATATCTTATCAAAAGTTAAAGGGATAGTAATATTAACTAAATAAGCTAACCTTATATTATATAATTTGTAAGTTATAATATATTATAATTTATAAAAAGGATATATAATGAATAAAAATTTTAAAAAAGCTTACTCTTTAATCGAACTAATCTTTATAATAGCTCTTATTGCAATAATAGCTTCTATTGCAATACCAAATCTTACAAATATAACAACAAAAGCAAATGTATCTTCACTTAAAAAAGATATAAATGCTATAATTACCTCTTGTAAATCATATTATTTAATAAATAATAAACTAGATAGTATAAGTTCGGCTATAAATTTAGATAGTAGTATTTGGGATATAAGTGATACACAAGTTATATATAAAGATGGTTTAAATAATTGTATTGATATAATGCTAAATAATAATGAACTAGAATTAAGTATTAAAAATGATGCTGGAAAGACTTGTAATGAGTTGATTGAAAGTGGAGTTACAAATACAGTTTATAGTTTAGATTAAAGGATAAATATGAGTAAATCAAAAATAGCACTATGGGGATTTGTTGCATTAGCAGTAATTATTGTACTTACAAAAATAAATAATATACCAGTATTAGATGAAAATGTTAAAAGTAAATGGGCTCAAGTTGAAAATCAATATAAAAGAAGATATGACTTAATCCCAAATCTTGTAAATACAGTAAAAGGTTATGCAAAACATGAAAAAGATACTCTAATGGGTGTTATTGAAGCTAGATCACAAGTTGGTCAAGTAAAAATTGATGCCAATAGTTTATCAAACCCTCAAATGTTAGAAGCATTTTCTAAAGCTCAAAATAATCTTACATCAGCACTATCAAAACTTATGTTAGTAGTTGAAAGATATCCAGATCTAAAAGCAAATAAAAACTTCTTAGCTTTACAATCTCAACTAGAAGGTACAGAAAATAGAATAGCAGTTGCAAGAAAAGATTATATTGATAGTGTTAAAAAATATAATATCGAGTTAAGATCATTTCCAAGTAATATTGTAGCTTCAATATTCCATCCAGAAGCACAAGTGATGCCTAATTTTAAAATATCACAACAAGAACAAGCAAACCCACAAATAAAATTCTAAGAATATGAAAAATCTATTTTTAGTATTTATTTTCTTAAGCTTAAATCTATTTGCTCAGATTACATTTCCTAAATTAACAGGACATGTAGTCGATACTGCAAATATCTTAAGTAAGCAAGAAAGATCTACAATTGAAGAGATATTAACAAATCATGAAAATAATACAAGTAATCAAGTAGTAGTTGTAACTTTACCAAGTCTAAATGATAAACCAATTGAAGAGTATGCTTTAGAATTAGGAAGACACTGGGGTCTTGGTCAAAAAGAAAAAAATAATGGTGTATTATTAGTTATTGCAATGAAAGAGAGAAAACTAAGAATTGAAGTTGGATATGGTCTAGAAGGTGCATTAACAGATAAAATATCTCATGAGATTATAGAATATATTATAAAACCTAAATTTAAAAGAAAAAATTATTTTGAAGGTATAAAAGATGGAGTTGAGAATATTTTAAAAGCTATAAAAAATGAATACACATTTACAAAAAATGATGAAAATAGTCACTTTGGATATGTATTTTTAGGTGGTTTTTTATTTATTTTATTATCTGAATTAGTAAGTAAATTATTTAAATTTACAAAAGGTAGAGTTTTTTATCAAGCTATTTTACTCTCAATAGTAACATATTTTATATCTCTTGAAGCATTTTACCTTAGTGTGATGTTATCGGCATCATTAGCTATAATAGTTTTTGCATTTTTCTTTTATAGGGATATAAATTCTTTTGATGATACAGATTATTATAGTTCAAGTAGTAGTTCGTCATCTTATAAAGATACTCTTTTTGATAAAGATATATTTTCATCGTCAAGTTACTCTGGTGGAGGAGGAAGCTTTGGAGGCGGTGGAGCTAGTGGGAGTTGGTAATGTTAAGTAAAGAGAAAAAATTAAATATACAAAAACAAATAGAAGAGTTAGAAAAAAATAGCTCAGCAGAATTATTAGCAGTTATAGCACAATCTATTCCTAGTAATTCTTTACCTAGTTTTATTTTGAAACTTTTACTTAAAAAGTATAGACAAAAACTAGCAAATAATTTTATTAAAAATTATTATGCAAATATTGAACAAAAAAATGAAGATGTAAAAGATATAGTTCTATTTTTTGTATGTGTAGATGAAAAATTTGTAAAAATAATAACAAGTAAAAATATAAATAATAAAATACCAAATAGTTTTTGGCAAAATATTATAGATAACTTTATAAAAAAAGTAAAACAAAATAAAATTGAAGATGGATTTATTCAAGCAATTAAAGAAAGTAAAGATATTTTACTAAAAGAATTTCCATCTACAAATAATATAAATGAACTTCCAAATGAAGTTATAGAATTATAAAACAAAAATTAGATATAATTATTAGATGAATGAAACAATAAAAATTTTAAAAGAAAATAATTTACTAAAAATTATAGATGAACCACTTGATATAAATCTTGAAATTCCACATATTGCTTATGTGGAAGTAAAGACTGAAGATTCAAAAGCATTACTTTTTACAAATGTAATTGATAAGAAAAATGATAAAAAATTTACAGAACCAGTTCTTATGAATGTTTTTTGTAACCCCAAAGCAGTAGAGCTTTTTATAGGAGATGCAGATAAAATTGCAAATTCTATTGAAAGTTTATTAAAAATGAAACCACCAAAAACATTTAGTGATAAACTTTCAATGTTTGGTAAACTTTTTAATGCTAAAAATATCTTTCCCAAAAGATTAAAAACAAAAGGTATATGTCAAGAAGTGATACATACAGGTGATGATATAAAACTATCTGATCTTCCAATACTTACAACTTGGGAACAAGATGGAGGACCATTTATAACTATGGGTCAAGTATATACTCAAAGTTTAGATGGAGGTATGCACAATGTTGGTATGTATAGACTACAAGTTTATAATGATGGACAACTAGGAATGCATTGGCAAATACATAAAGATAGTAACCACTTCTTCCATGAGTATAAAAAAGCTGGTAAAAAAATGCCAGTTTCAATTGGTATTGGTGGAGATCCTATGTATATTTGGTGTGGACAAGCACCTTTACCTATAGGTGTATTTGAACTTTTATTATATGGATTTGTAAAAAATAAAAATGCAAGATTAGTAAAATCAATCACAAACGATATTTATGTACCACATGATGTTGATTATGTAATTGAAGGTTTTGTTGATCCTGATATTATTAAAATAGAAGGTCCATTTGGAGATCATACTGGGTATTATACTCTTGAAGAGGAGTATCCAATGATGGATGTAACTTGTATTACACATAAAAAAGAGCCAGTATTTGCAGCAACTGTTGTTGGAAAACCACCTTTAGAAGATAAGTATATGGGTTATGCAACTGAGAGAATATTTTTACCGTTATTAAAAACAACAGCTCCTGATTTAATAGATTATTATATGCCTGAAAATGGTGTTTTTCACAATCTTATTTTAGCAAAAATAAAAACAGCATATCCAGGACACGCTCAACAAATGATGCATGCATTTTGGGGTGTAGGGCAAATGTCTTTTGTAAAACATGCAATATTTGTAAATCAAGATGCTCCAGAACTACATGATGATATAGCAATTACAAAATGGATTTTAAATAGACTAGATACACAAGAGATACTAATTACAAAAGGTGTTGTAGATGCACTTGATCATAGTTCTCCTAGATTTGCACTTGGTGGAAAGCTTGGAATTGATTGTACAGGTGATGAGATAAAATCTTTAGATATAGAGCTATTAGATGATAATATATTATTAGAAAAAATTCAAAATATAACATCTGAAGTAAAGGATCTAAAACAATATCATAAAGATACAAAAAATCCTATATGTGTAATAAGTGTTAATAAAACAAGATCTCAAAAAGAGTTATTTGAACAATTAAAACCACTATTTAATCATATTAAGATTTTAGTAATTATAGATGAAAAAAATAATAACCTAGAAAATGCATATATGCTAGTATGGAGAGTAGTAAACAATATTGATAGTAATAGAGATATATTTATACAAGATAATACTATAGGTGTAGATGCTACAAATAAAAACTCTTTAGATAACTTCCAGCGAAGATGGCCAGATGATGTTGTATGTACAGCTAGTGTAATTGAAGATTTACGAAATAGGAAAATATTAAATATAAGCGATGAGTTTATTTCTAAATGGGGGCTAGTATAAGATGATTAAACATATAGTTTTTATAAAGTTAAAAGATGAAAATAAAGAGCAAAATGCTTTAAAAATAAAAGAACTTCTTGAAGAGTTACCTTCTAAAATAGAAGGATTACTTGATATAGAAGTTGGAATAAACTTTGATGAAGCAGATAGAGCTATGGATCTATCTTTATATAGTAGTTTTGCTTCAAAAGAGGATTTAAATATTTATGCTACACATAAAGATCATTTAAAAGTTATTGATTTTATAAAAACGCGTGCAGATTATACAAAAGTTGTTGATTATGAAGTATAAATTTAATAAAATAGTAAACTAAATAAAATTTAGGGTAAAACATGAGAAAAGATTTAACATTTAAAAATGATATTAGGAACAAATTTTGGCAGTTCTCTATATTGCCGATTTTTTTCTTAAGTATTATATTTATGGCGTTTATATATTTTACCCTAGAAGGAACATATGAAAGATCTCATGTTCGTATTTTAAAAAGTTTTGATTATAGTCTAAACTCTTTTTTTAAAAGTACTTTAGAAAAAATAGAGTATATAAAAGACAATAATATGGACTGTACTGATATGAAATTTACAATTTCACATAATAATGAATTTGAATCTATTATTGTTTTAGATAAAAATGGGATAGTTTTACAATCGTATTATGATGGTGAAAATAGCTCTTTTAAAGGTTTTGATTTTTCAAATAATAGAGTCTTTAAAAAATTTATTAGAAATAATAAAAAACCATTTTTCTCAAATATAAATTTCTCTCCATTTTCAAATAAAAGGGTAATTTCATATATATTTGAATACTCAGATAAAATTTATATGATAAATTTAAATATTGAAGGTATAAATAAATATATACAATATGTTAATAAAACATTTGAAGGTCAAATGATTGTTGTGGATAACAATGGAAAATATATTGTAAATACAACAAAAAGCGAAATTAATAATGAATCTTTTTATAATACACAACTATATACATACATAAAAAATAATCAAAATGAATATAAATATATTAAATTTTTTAATGAGTATACTCAAAAAGATAATTATTTCACATTTATGATTAATAAATATACAAAGTGGACGATTATATTAATTGATAATAATGATAATTTGGATGATATTTTAATTAAAATAGGTATCTTATTGGCATTTTTTATTTTAGTACTTAGTATTATAACTATTATAGTTGCTTCTAAAGTTACACATAAAACACTAGATCCTATTTATGAGATTACAGATAAGATGGATAAATTTGCAAATGATATAACTCAAAGTTCATATCTAAGTGAAGATATTGCCTATCCAATGTTTAGAAAAATTGTAAGAAGTTTTAATAAAATGCAAGATAAAATAATTTTAAGAGAAAATGAATTAGTAAATTTAAATACAACTCTTGAAGAAAAAGTAAAAGATAAAACAAAACAATTAGAATATATAAATAAAAATCTTCATAAAAAAGTTCAGCATGAGATAAATTTAAATACACAAAAAGAAAAAATATTATTTGAACAATCAAAAATGGCTGCAATGGGAGAGATGATAGGTAATATTGCTCATCAATGGAGACAGCCACTTAGTTTAATAAGTACAGTAACAAGTGGATTAAAGTTTAAATATGAGATGGGTATGTTTGATGAAAAAGAGTATCTAAACTCTTTAGATAAGATTTTAAATTCTACTACATATTTATCAAATACTATTGATGATTTTAGAAATTTCTTTAAAAAAGATAAAGAAGTTAAAGAGTTTGATATAAAAGCATTAATTGATAAATCTATTACTTTAATGGGAAATAGTTTCACTGTAAATAATATAAAACTAGAAATTAATGTAGAATATACCCTATTAAATGGTTATGAAAATGAACTTTTGCAAGCACTATTAAATATTTTAAATAATGCAAAAGATGCATTAAAAACAAAAGAAGATAATAAAGTAATTATTATATCTACAGAGATAAAAGATGATAATATAAAAATATATGTACAAGATAGTGCAGGTGGGATTCCTCTTAACATTATAGACAAAATATATGATCCATATTTTACAACAAAACATCAATCACAAGGTACTGGTATTGGATTATTTATGACAAAAGAGATTATTGCAAAACATATGAATGGTAATATTGAAATAGAAAACAAAACATTCCAATATGATAATCAAACATATACAGGTGCTTTATTTATTATAACAATACCAAAAAAGTTAAAATAACAACTCTTTAACCACGACTTAAAAGCAAATATAGTAGAATCAATAACTTTAATAATTACAAAAGTGTAGGAAAAAAATATGATCTTGATGATAGATAACTATGATAGTTTTACATACAATATTGTTCAATACTGTGAGCAATTGGGTGCAAACTTAAAAATAATAAGAAATGATGAATTAAATGTTGAGCAAATAAAACAATTAAATCCATCTAAAATAATAATATCTCCAGGACCAGCAACACCTGATGATGCTGGAATATGTTTAGATGTTATTAAATATTTAGGTGATACTACACCAATTTTTGGAATATGTTTAGGTCATCAAGCGATTGCACAAGTGTTTGGTGGTGAAGTTATAAAAGCTCCTAAAATGATGCATGGTAAAACATCAAAGATTGAAGTGATAAAAGATGATCTATTATTTAAAGGTTTACCAAAAGAGTTTACACAAACTAGATATCATTCCTTAACAGTAAATAAATCAAATTTACCAGATACTATTGAAGTTACATCAAAATCACTTGATGATAATGAAATAATGTCTTTAAAAATAAAACATAAACATATTTATGGAGTTCAATTTCATCCAGAATCTATTATGAGTGAACATGGACATGAAATAATAAACAATTTTTTACAATTAAAAGTTTAATAGATGACACAAAAAAGGATAGATCTTAGTTTTTATTTTATATTAGCTATCTATTCTTCATTATTAGTGTTTGTTGCTGATGGATTTTCACTTTCATCTAAAGAGATAGATATTTTTTATTCAAATTCTCATGACCTTTTGTGGTATTTAACACATATATCTACACACTTTTTTGGTACAAATAATATTGGTATTAGACTACCATTTATAATATTTTATGTTTTTAGTATAATTTTAGCATATTTACTCACTGATGATTATTTTAAATATCCTAGTGATAGGTTATTGTCAATAGTTATATTTATGGCATTGCCAGGACTTAATAGTGCAGCTATTTTAATAGATAATTCAATAATAGTTTTATTTTGTGTTTTATTATATTTATATCTGTTTAAACTTTATGGTAAAGAATATTATATTTTATTATTTCTGTTTTTATTAATAGATAATTCATTTGCTATTTTATATTTAGCTTTGTTTTTTTATTCATTAAAAAAGAAAGATAACTTATTATTAGTAATTTCTCTTTTTTTATTTGCAATATCAATGTATATGTATGAATTTAATATTCAAGGACATCCAAAAGGTTATTTTTTAGATACATTTGGAATTTATGCTAGTATATTTTCACCTATAATATTTTTATACTTTTTTTACACAATTTATAGAGTAACAATAAAAGAGGAAAAAGATCTATACTGGTATATTGCTGTTACTTCGTTATTATTATCATTTATATTTTCACTTCGACAAAAAATTGATATTTCTGATTTTGCACCATTTGTTGTAATTGCAGTACCATTAATGGTTAAATTATTTTTACATTCTTATAGAATAAGATTAAGAGATTTTAGAAAAAAACATATTATTTTTGCAAGGGTTATGCTTTTAGTTTTAATTTTAAATACAGGAATTTTATTATTTAACCAAGTTTTATATATTTTTATTGATAATCCAAATAAACATTTTGCATATAAATATCATGGTACTCAAGAACTAGCAATGAAATTAAAATCTTTAGGTATTAATAAAGTATATACTTCAAATAAAAAATTACAAAAGAAGCTAGATTATTATGGTGTTACAAAAGGTAGCAAATATATCTTAAGTGAAGTTAAAAAGAATGATCTTTTTAAGCAAATATCTATAAGTTATTTTAATAAAGATATTAAAAACTACTATATATTGTTACAAAAGTAAACAATTTTAGATTTATACTCACTTTAACTTACAATCATTTATCTAGTTATAATAATTAAATTGTTAGACTTATAAGATTAAAATTCTTATAAGGAGCTAGTATGGCACAAAAAGCGATACGAGAATATGATGCTAAATCTATTTTAGCAAAACATTGGGACAAATATTTTCCAGATTTTACATATGCATATGAAACAGTAATGGTTCAAAGTGGTTCAGAGTTACTTGAAGCAGCAAAAGATAAAAAATGGCTAAAAGAAAAAGCATTGGTTGCAAAACCAGATATGTTATTTGGTAAAAGAGGGAAGAATGATCTAGTATTATTTAGAGACTCTAAGCCAGGTGATGTTACTTTAGAAAAAGCTGCAGCTTGGATTGATGAAAAATCTGCAACAGAACAAAAAGTTTACTTTTCATTTGATGGTGATACACCAACAGGTGAGCCAAGTATCGATAAATTAACACACTTTATTGTTGAGCCTTTTACTCCTCATGAGCAAGAAGAAGAATATTACGTATCAGCTACTTGTGTTGGTGATAATGATGTTATTTATATGTCAGCTGAAGGTGGAATGGAAGTTGAAGAAGGTTGGGATGAAAAAGTTACTGAAGTATCTTTCCCTATCACTGCAACTGAAGAAGAGATTGCTGAAGCAATTAAAGCTAATGTACCTGCTGATGTAAAAGATGAAGATAAAGAAAACTTCGCTAAATTCTGTATTGGTTTCTTTAAAGCATATAGAGAATTAAACTTCGCATATTTAGAGATCAATCCATTTGTAATGCAAGGTAATAAAATTGAGTTACTTGATATGGTTGCAAAACTAGATGATACAGCTGGATTTATGATGGTTGAAGAGTGGGGTGATGTTGAATATCCTACTGCATTTGGTATGGAAGCAAAATCTCCAGAAGTAGAAGCAATTGAAGAAGCAGATGCTAAAACTGGAGCATCTTTAAAATTAACATTACTTAAACCAGAAGCTAGAATTTGGACAATGGTAGCAGGTGGTGGGGCATCAGTTGTTTATGCTGATACTATTGCAGATATGGCTGGAATTGATGATTTAGCTAACTACGGAGAGTATTCTGGTGGTCCAACTACTGGTGAAACAAAATTCTATGCAGAAACTTTACTTGATCTTATGACTAGAGAAAAAGATCCTCAAGGTAGAGGAAAAGTTATGATTATTGGTGGAGCTATTGCTAACTTTACTGATGTTGCAAAAACATTTACAGGTATTATTCAAGCATTTGAAAACTACGCTGATAAAATGAAAGAAGTTGATTTAAAAATCTATGTAAGAAGAGGTGGTCCAAACTATGAAAAAGGTTTAAAAGACATCAAAGAAGCTGCAGATAGATTAGGTTTATACATTGAAGTATATGGACCAGAAACACATGTTACTGACATCGTTAGAATGGCATTAGAGAAGTAAGGTATTTTATGTTAAAAAAATGGTAATTTCTTACCATTTTTTAATAAAATACGAGTTTTTGATGTGCTTCAGCACCAAAAACTCCGTTGACAATAATTTATAAATAAGGAAATATATATGACACAATTATATACTAGAGATACACAAGCGATTTTTTGGAATAACAATAAAACTGCTATTCAAAGAATGCTAGATTATGATTACACAATCAAAAGAGAAAAACCATCAGTAGCAGCAATTGTTGCTCCTACAAGTAATAATAAATTTGAAAAATTCTTCTTCGGACCAGATGAAGTAATGATTCCTTTATATAAAAATACTGCAGATGCAAAAGTAGCTCAACCACAAGCTGATGTTTTATTAAACTTTGCATCATTTAGAACTGCATATGATGTTACTATGGAAGCTCTTAAAATTGGTGGTTTCTCATCTATGATGATTACTGCTGAAGGTATTCCAGAAAGATTAGCAAGAGCTATGAATGCAGCAGCTAGAGAAGCTGGTGTTACTGTAATTGGACCTGCAACTGTTGGTGCTATTACTCCAGGTGCATTTAAAGTTGCTAATATTGGTGGAACAATTGAAAATATCGTTAGATCTAAACTTCATAGAGCTGGTTCTTGTGGATTAGTTACAAGATCTGGTGGATTATTTAATGAGCTTTCAAATATTATTGCTATAAATGCTGATGGTATTGCTGAAGGTGTTGCTATTGGTGGAGATAGATTTGTTGGATCTGTATTTATTGATAACTTATTAAGAATGGAAAAAAACCCAGAAGTTAAATATATGATTCTTTTAGGTGAAGTTGGTGGTACTGAAGAGTATAAAGTAATTGAAGCAGTTAAATCTGGTAAAATCACAAAACCAATTATTGCATGGTGTATTGGTACTATTGCTAAGTATTATGATTCAGGTGTTCAATTTGGTCATGCAGGAGCTTCTGCAAATGGTGAAATGGAAACAGCTGAGTATAAAAATAACGCTATGAAAGAAGCTGGAATTCATGTTCCAAATACATTCAATGATCTTCCTGCAAAAATTAAAGAGGTATTTGAATCATTAAATCTTGATCCAATTCCTGAACCAGAAATTAATATAGTACCAAAAGTTAGAAGAAGTAAAGAGTTTATCTGTACTATTTCTGATGATAGAGGTGAAGAAGCTACTTATGCTGGATTCCCAATATCTTCTGTTGCTACACCTGACACTGGAAAAGGTATTGGTGATGTTGTTTCATTATTATGGTTCAAAAAACAATATCCAAAATGGGCTACAGACTTTATTGAAACTGTAATGAAAACTGTTGCTGACCATGGTCCAGCAGTATCTGGTGCTCATAACTGTAAAGTAACTGCACGTGCTGGTAAATCAGTTGTTGAATCATTAGTTACTGGTTTATTAACAATTGGTCCAAGATTTGGTGGAGCTATTGATGGAGCTGCAGAACACTTTAAATATGCAGATGACAATGGTTTATCTCCAAAAGAGTTCTTAGCACATATGAAAAAACAAGGTATACCAATTCCTGGTATTGGACACAGAATTAAATCATTAAAAAATCCAGACTTAAGAGTTACAGGATTAATGAACTTTGCTGCAGAACATTTCCCAGCAACTCCATTATTAGATTATGCAAGAACTGTAGAAGCTCTTACAACATCTAAAAAAGAGAACTTAATTCTTAATGTTGATGGTACTATTGGTATTCTTATGGTTGATATGTGGAGAGCTTTAGGATACTCAGAAGAAGAGATAAATGAATTTATCGCATCTGGTACACTTAATGCATTCTTCATTGCAGGTAGAACAATTGGATTCATTGGACATATCCTTGATGAAAAAAGACTTGCTATGCCTATGTATAGACACCCAATGGATGACATTTTATATGACGTTCAAAAAGCAGAAAAGTTATAATAACTTATTTGTAAAATTAAAGGTCATCTTTTTAGATGGCCTTTTTTTATTTATATAATATGAAATATAGATCATTTACACTTATAGAGATTATTTTTATACTTATTCTTTTAAGTATTATTTTAACGTTTACAATCCCTTCGAATCAATTATCTAAAATTGATTTAGCAAAAGAACAATTAATTTCACATCTAAAATATACAAGATATATTGCAATGCTTGATAATAAATATTATTATTATAGTGATGATTTATGGTATAAAAAACTATGGAATATGAAATTTTTAAATTGCAATAAAGATGTAGGTGGTATTTATTATGTAATATATTCAAATACTATTAATCCAAATAGATGGAATATTAGTAAAAAAGAAACATTAATTGATCCCTTTACTAATAATTATATATACTCAAGTTCAAAATGTGAACAAGATAGTTTGTATGATAAAAGTAAATATGTACTGCTTAGTAATTACTATGATATAAAAGATATTAAAATATCATGTAATGATACTTCATCTTTAGGACAAATATATTTTGATAATAATGGTAGTGCTTATAGTTATATTGATAATGATCATTCAAAATTTATAGATAATAAGATTAAAAATAATTGTATAATCACATTAATAGATAGTAATAATAATGAAAGAAATATTACAATAGAAGCATATACAGGTTACATATATTAAAAATTATTCCAAAAAGTAAATAAATTCAAAAATTCGTTATTAGTTTGAAGTTAATTAAGTGAAGTTAAAGTAATCTTTGTCTATAATCCCATTCACGAAACGAGATGACCAATAGGAAATCGAGATAGAATGTATGATATTTAAAAAAATAATGTTAATAATAGTTTAAAAGATATAATCTTTATAAACTAAATAAGAATAATAACTTTGTCTATATTAATTACACTAACAGGTTGTAATTAATATCTTTGTAGTTTACAATCATGTAACTATAAA
>Ga0256837_1000141_pt1 | contig 66051 bp, 70 predicted proteins | sample 4562384metaG_FD_185976 | JGI IMG/M metagenome (GOLD analysis project Ga0256837, IMG submission 185976) | Hydrothermal vent microbial communities from Guaymas Basin, Mexico - 4561-384 | ecosystem: Environmental > Aquatic > Marine > Hydrothermal vents | place: Mexico: Guaymas Basin | collected... | reverse complement strand
GTGTGAATATATAAGTGAAGGGATTTCTTTTATATTTGCTTTGTGTGATGGAGTGTCGCTTACGATTTTGTAAAGAATTATCTCATTTACATTCAGGAATTTGTAAGCCGCTTCAAAAAAGCCGCTTACTTCCATATCGGTTAAATTATAGTATTTACCGATTTTTGAGACGGTATGTATTTCTTCGCTTGGAGTCATAAAAAAATCCGGGTAATAGTTATGTCCTGTATCGGTATCGGTAATTTTATGGATAAAAAAGCCTTGATTTATTTCATGTCTGTCGCTTCCGGCTATTCCTATATTCAGAGTGGGGGAGTTGTGTTTTGAAAGTAAAAGGGCGGTGCTGATGGCCGATTTTATTTTTCCCTGACCAGTGATTATGAGATTTATGTTTTCGTTTTGATAAATACCGTTTTTTGATTTTAATTTAAAATGCTTTATAATAGGTTCTGCTTCTATTTTAAGAGCTGTAACGATATTTAGCATCAAAAGCCTTTTTGAAATTATAATAAAAAGGAAAAAGGAAGTGTAAAAGTGTGAATAATTAATGAAAAAATTTATGAATAAGTTCCCAAATATAATCTTTTGCAAAAATTGATACGATAGTGGCTACAATTAACCATTGAAGTCTGTCAAATTTTATATTTATTTTATCAATTTTTTTATCAAGATTTGATATATCTCCTTTTAATTCAGATCTGACACTATCAATTTTTTTATCAAGATTTGATATATCTTCTTTTAATTCAGATCTGACACTATCAATTTTTTTATCAAGCCTGTTTGTAACACTATCAATTTTTTTATCAAGATTTGATATGTCTTCTTTTAAATCGCGTTTTAACTCTCTGTTATCTTCTTTTAATTCGTCTCTTGTTACCATGTGCTGGGCATTATGCAACAAAAGCTGGATTATATCTTTTTGAGTCAGATTTTCTTTATTGTACAGTTCTTTGATGTTTTCCTGCATAAAAAACCTTTTTCTATAATTATAGCATATAAAGTTATAAATTTGTTGGAGTTTAATTGGTTAATAAGAAGTGGTGCCCAGGGACGGAATCGAACCGCCGACACAAGGATTTTCAGTCCTTTGCTCTACCGACTGAGCTACCTGGGCAAAAGTGGTGGACTCGGCAGGACTCGAACCTGCGACCAACCGGTTATGAGCCGGTTGCTCTAACCAACTGAGCTACGAGTCCACTCAGTGGACTGAAATTATAACTACTTTTTATTATGATTTCAAGACTTTTTGAAAGTTTTTTGTAAAAAGTAAAAAAATACTTATGATGGAAGGATGTAAAGGAGATGAAAAAAGGTGAAAAAGGGAAAAATGTTAAATTGTAAATGAGTGATTTATTTATCTTCATTAAGTGTCTGACATCAATAGCTTCAATAATCTCTAACCAGTCATAATTAACTTAAAAACTCCTAATAACAAATATATTGAAAAGTTCCAAGTTCCGAGTTTTGAGTTTTGAGTTTTGAGTTTTGAGTTTTGAGTTTTGAGTTTTGAGTTTTGAGTTTTGAGTTTTGAGTTTTGAGTTTTGTTCGGTGTCTGACGCTAAAACTTACAAATATTAAACCCCAGCTAACCCAACGACCATAAAAACTATCCAACTATAGCAACTCTAATAACCAATAACTAACACATAAATACATAAATACATGAATATACAAATATAAAAATATCAAAGTGTGGGGATTTATTTACGGTATGTGTTATCGGATATGATTGCCGGATTTTTTGATATTATTTCAAATACTTTATACCAATACAAAAGGGTAAAAATGAAATATTATTCATCAAAAGAACTTAAACAGGACTTACAAAACTTTAAGATTGAAAAGCCGGATGCTATTGTTGCTATTGCACGGGGTGGATTGACATTTGCACATCATTTGGCAGAAAAACTTAATATGAGGGAAGTTTTTACCGTAAATGCCGTTTCTTACGATAAAGATAAAAAACTAGACACAATAAATATATTCAATATACCGGATTTGGAAAAGTATAACAATATTCTTGTAGTTGACGATATAAGTGACAGCGGAGATACGTTTATAGAAGTGATTAAAACGCTAAAAAACCATTATCCCGATAAGTGTTTTCAAACTGCTGCGGTTTTTTACAAACCTACTTCGAAGTTTAAACCTGATTTTTATTTTCATGAAACAGAGGAGTGGATAAACTTTTTCTGGGAAGCGTATTAATAAGGCTTGAATTTTTTTATAAATTCAGCGGTTTTTTTAGTTTCTTCCGATAATGTATAATATTTTTTATATTTTTCGAAATTCTTCCAAACCATTTTATAAATTTTGTCTTCTCTTTTTCTTTTTTTCAGTTCAAGAGCCACTGCGGCATTTATAAGGCCTTTGTATGCCCATTGAAGGTTGTCGTCTGTTTTTCTAAGTTTTTGCCATATTTCTTCCAATATTTCGTGTGCTTCAAAAAATTCATTGTTTAAAATATGTTTTTTGTATTTGTCAAATTCGTTTATTACTTTCATTTTTTGCCTTTTTAGCGCTTTTTTTATTTCACCCCGTGTGTATGTATAAATTCTTTTTTACTTATAAGATTTTCAAGAATGGCAAACAGTATCATAAAATTTATAAAGCTGGTTCCCCCATGGCTTATAAAAGGCAGAGGGACGCCTACAACAGGTGCAAGATTCATCGTCATGGCTATATTGATATATGAATAAATGAATATCATTAATCCGACACCCGCAAACATTACTTTGGCAAAATAATCTTTTTTTAGATTATGGGAAATTTTTAACAGATACCCGATCAGGAGAAAATATAAAACTATAATTCCAAAAGCTCCTATAAAACCAAATCTTTCTACCAGATACGCAAAAATAAAATCACTGCTTGCAATAGGCAGAAATTTGAGCTGTGTCTGGGTTGCCTTATCTTTGCTTTTTCCGTTCAGTCCCCCGCTACCTATTGCTATAATTGACTGTCGGACATGATAGCTTGGTTTATTGAGGAATGTTTCTATTCTTTTTTTCTGATAATCTTTCATTATGTATTTGTAATACACGGGGGTAAACAGAACTGCAAACACAGATAAGGAAATCCATATTTTTTTATCCACTCCGACAATAAACAAAACGCCAAATCCTATGATAAGTGTAATAAGTGCCGTTCCAAGATCGGGTTCTTTTGCAATTAACACAAAAGGCAGAAAAATAAACGAAGAGAGTTTTATAAATTCTTTAACGTTATAGTAAGGTCTTGGAGGATATTTGTATACCAGATAACCCAGCATTAAAAGAAGGGTTGTTTTCATAAATTCGGAAGGCTGTATTGTTATGTTTAAAAGAGGGATTTTAAGCCATCTTTGTGCTCCTAATATTTTAATTCCGACTGTATCTACCAATACAAGCAGAAATATATTAGACCAGTAAATAAGAGGTATTGTCCATAGAAGTTTTCTTATGGGAATTATGTATGTTACAGCAAAAGCGGCTATACCGATACCGATATAAATAAGCTCTTTTATATAAAGTCTGTGGGAAATTTCGTTTACCAAAAAAAGACTTATAAAAATAAAAGGGAGAATGAGAAGAATTAGAATAAAATTAAATCTTTTACACACTAACAAGGTTCTTTTGAGTATTTTTCAAATACGGCATCAAGCACCTGTGACATATTTTGTGAAATGTTTTCAATTTCTTCAAAATTTTTGATGGTTTGATTTTTAAGAGAAATACAAGTGTGATTTTTGGTGCATTCAAGGGCTTTTTGTGTGAGGTTATGTATTTGTTTGTGCAAATTATTTTTGATTGTTTTGTATTCGGTGTAACATCCGATTTTTTTCATAGTTTCGTCATTATTTAGCCAATTACCGAATTCACAGTTGTTCTCTGAAAGCAATTCTATATTTTTTTCTTCAACAATTGCGTCATGTGCGTTAAGTTTGAAGATTAAATGTGAAATTTTTGCTAATTCCATAAGCATTCTTGTAATGGCCAAATCAACATTTTTTCTGTTTTCAAGAGATTTGTTTCTAAATCCTATTACCATATTTTGAACAGTGTCAACATCTTCTCTTGAAGTGGTGGCCATTTCCGTGATTTTGTCGGAATTTGCCTGAATATCACTGGTTTCCTGTTGAAGGGTTTTGATTGTTATTGATATTTCGCTTGTTGCTTTTTGTGTTCTTTCGGCAAGTTTTCTGACTTCATCGGCGACAACCGCAAATCCTCTTCCATGTTCTCCCGCTCTTGCCGCTTCAATAGCCGCATTTAACGCAAGAAGATTTGTCTGGTCCGCAATATCTGTAATAAGTTCTACGATTTTACCGATTTCATCAGCTCTTTGGGAAAGCATATTGATGGCTTCGTTTGTATGTCCGATAAAGTCGATAAGTTCGTTTAAAACAACTGAAAGATTTTCGATTTTTTCGGCACTGTCGTTTGCACCTTCATAAATTTCACCTGAGAGTTCGTCTATTTTAACCATAAATTCTTTAAGTTTCGTATCAAGGGATGTTTTGATTTCATTGATTTGGGTTTTAACGCCTCCTCCCAGGTTGTTTAAGGTTAGGGCAAGCTCGCTTCTCGCTTGTTCTTTAAGGGCTGTTGAAATGGCATCGATTGCCTCATTTAGCATAATAACCGTTCTTCTGAGGGTTCCTTTATACCCTTGGGGAGCTATATCTCTGTAATCGATCCCGTTTTTAGCCGATTCAATAGACTCTTTTATGTCCCGTTCAAAAGCTTCAAGCTGATCCAACAGATCGTTTAACGCCCATGCCGCTTTTGAGTCCGGATTGGACATATCGATATGAGTAATTCTGCTTTCAAAGTTACCGTTTGCCGCTTCCAGTAATATTTTTTCAATTTCAGCTGGTAGGTCGTCCGCTTTTTGTCCGTTGATTCCTGATTTGCCGGACATGAATGCCAATACTGACAAAATAATACCAAGTATCGAAATTCCAGCCGATATATAATCACCGTTATAACCTGTGTATCCCCCTAAAATTAAAAATATGATTCCGCTTATCCCCGTAAGTGTTTTACAGTTCATTGATTATTCCTTTTTGAATTTTTAACATAACTTCGTTAAATGTCATACTGTGTTTGTGTAGTAATTCTTCAACAGCTCTTATACCGCCGTCCATCCCTTCACCCGCTTCAATATTGAGTAATGTTCTGTATAAAGGCTCTATTATAGATTTAAAACCGTCTCTGGGTTTACGCCTGACTGAATAATATCCGATCATATTACCGTTGTTGTCATATGTAGGTGAAATATTTGCAAACACCCAGTAATACCCTCCGTCTTTTTTTAAGTTTTTAACATAACCGAACCACTCTTTTCCGTTTTGAATGTGTTCATACAATACTTTAAAGGCGCACCTCGGCATATCAGGGTGTCTTAAAATATTGTGAGGCTGTCCCAACAGCTCATTTTCGGCATAGCCGCTCATTTGTATAAAAATTTGATTTCCGTATAATATTCTGCTTTTGAGATCGGTTTTTGAGACAATAAAATCCTCTTCTTTTAAAATAGATTCTTTTTCAACAGGTGTAACTTTCGGTTTTTTCATCTTTTCCCCTTTAATTTGATTGCGTCAATATTATAAGACGCTATTTTTTCTATGTTGTTGTAATCGTCCACAAGCAATACTATTTTAGTGTCATATAAATAGTTTTCAACGATTTTTTGAAATTTTTTTGCGTTTTTTATTGTATCACAAAAAATATATTTTGCATCCAGATTTAAACAAAAAATCAAATTTTTAATGTCGGATACAATAACGCCGTAAGAGATATTGTTTATTTTACAAAAATTATACAATTCTAAGGATGAATCGCAATAATCGAATATTAGTGTAGTATCCGAAGGTGAATTTTTTATATCTTCAAGTGTTTTAATATATATAAATTCTTCATTGCAAAAAGGTTTTTCAAGAATTTTCATAACACTCCTTGCATAATAATTTCCCGTTTTTTTCTTTCATCTCTTTTTTCAGCACGAAGGTTTGGCATTTTTCACACTGTATAAATTCTGTTTCGTCGCTGTTTTTTATATTTTCGGTTTTTCTTGATTTGATAATAAAAAAATATATAAAAGCCCCGGCAGTCGCCAATAAAATAAGTTTACCCATGTCTATCCTTTATAAATACATAATTTCTGTTTCCTTTGGAAACTATTTCCGCTTTAATGTTTTCAAGCTCGTCCGAAACGCTTGAGCCTTTATATAGAAGTATTTTACCATTTTTTTGAAGATACGGTCTTGAAATTTGAATAATCTGAGATGTGGGCATAACCGCTCTTGTGGTTATAAGCTCCACCGGTTCGATTTGTGCGTTTTCAAGACGGGAAGGAATTATTGTAACGTTTTTAAGATTCAGTTTGATTTTCATATAGTTTAAAAAAGAGTATCTTTTTTTAAGAGGTTCCACAAGATACCATTTGGTTTTAGGCATAACAATAGATAATATTAAACCGGGAAATCCTGCTCCCGTTCCTATATCCAAAGCGGTTTGAGTGTTTTTGATTTTTTCCAGCGGATAGAGTGAATCGTTGATTTGTTCGTGTATTTCTTCCGGTGTTTTATAATTGGTGAATTTATGTACCCTGTTCCATTTTAAAAGCTCATTTGTAAAAATATTAAATTTTTCATTCTCCATTTTCAATTCCTTTTTCTTTCCCCCTTCATCCTTTTTTACAGTTTATGTCCTAGTTTTTCTTTTTTTGTTTTTAAATAAAATTCGTTATAAGGATTTGGCTTGATTTTGATAGGTATTCTCTCTACGACTTCTATTTCTTTAAAGGCGAATTCTTTTTTCGGATTGTTTGTAAGGAGTTTTATTTTTGTTATTCCGAAATGTTTAAGTATTTTTTCGACTATGGAAAAATCTCTCATATCAGCTTCAAATCCCAGTTGATGATTTGCTTCTACGGTGTCTAAGCCTTTATCCTGCAACGAATAAGCGTTTACTTTATTAAAAAGCCCTATACCTCTGCCTTCCTGTCTTAAATACAAAACTATTCCGCCTTTTTTATTAATGGTTTGCAGGGCAAATTCAAGCTGCTCCCCGCAGTCACATTTCAGGCTTCCGAGTGCATCGCCGGTTAAGCATTCGCTGTGTATTCTAATGTATGGTGTTTCGGGAACAGGGTCGGTAAACACCGCAAGATGTTCTTTGTCGTTTTCTATAAACGAACATATTTTAAAAGTCCCGTATTTTGTAGGAAGGACGGCTGTTGAAGATATTTTCAATAAATCTCCTTTTTTTGATAAAATTATATCTTAAAAACGCTTAAATGTTAAAAACAGTAAAGAGATGAAGAAAGGATAAAAATTGAAACATTTTTTATGTTTGTGCGATTATACAAAAGAAGAAATAAAAGAGATTATAAATTTAGCGTTTCAGATTAAAAAAGAGATCAAAAACGGTATTTATAAACCTTATCTTAAACATGTGCAACTGGGCATGATATTTGAAAAAAGTTCCACAAGAACAAGGGTGTCGTTTGAAGCGGGAATAAATCAGCTCGGAGGGAACGGACTGTTTTTAAGCTCCAAAGATATACAGCTCGGACGCGGGGAACCCGTCAAAGACACGGCCAGGGTTATAACAAGAATGCTTGATCTGGTAATGATAAGAACATTCGCACAGGAAAGATTGGAAGAATTTGCAAAATATTCGAAGGTTCCGGTTATAAACGGGCTTACGGATTTGTGTCATCCGGTTCAGTTGCTTGCCGATTTGATGACAATGATGGAGTTTGGTAAATTTGAATTTGAAAATCCTAAAAACACTGTGGCGGCATATGTGGGCGACGGTAACAACATGGCACATTCATGGGCTGTTTTGGCAGGAAAGCTCGGATTTAATTTAAGGATAGCAACACCGAAAGGTTATGAAATTGACGATTACATAAAACGAAAAGCTCTTGAATTTGTCACTGAGAGCGGTGCTTCGATAGAGTTTTTTAATGATCCCGAAAAAGCTGTGCAGAATGCGGATGTTGTTACTACCGATACCTGGGTGAGTATGGGGCAGGAAGATGAAAAAGAAAAAAGAATTAAAGATTTTAAAGGTTATGAAGTTGATGAAAAAATGATGTCTCTGGCAAAAAAAGACGCTATGTTTTTACACTGTCTGCCTGCTTACAGGGGTTATGAAGTGAGTGAGGGTGTTTTCGAAAAACATGAAGAGGAAATATTCAGTGAGGCTGAAAACAGACTTCACGCTCAGAAAGGACTGATGGTTTGGCTGAAAAAATAGCAAAAAAACTCAACCTGGACAAAAAAACTATAATAGATTGCAAAGAATTTGAAGTAGTGGAAGGGGATTTTTCTTCCCCTCTTTGGATTATGAGTATTCAAAATCAGCTGAAAATAGTTTTGGATGCGGATGAGTATATGGGGATTATGAAAACTTTGAAAAATATAATGAAAGAAAATTTTGAACTGAAACTTGAAAAAGCGATATTGAGTGAATTTCCTATTGATTATGACGATGTCAAAGCGGTGGTTCTTGAAGAAATGAAAAAAAATGAAAACTCTACAATAAGCGAAGTGCTGGATAAAGTAAAACTCGAACATCCCAATCTGTTTTACAATATAGAACTTGATAAACTATTCTAAATAATAATTTTTCTCCTTTTCGTTTAATTATTCTTGACAAAAAACTTTTAATTGATTATAATTGCATTGTTTAGAAACAGGAATGCCGTAAGGCATATGATAAAGATATTCAAATTTCATATTAAATGAAATAATAAAAAAGAGGAGGCGATTATGGAAGAGATGGTAAGATCTCAAGAAGGCGTTTTGGTTTTAAAAGAAATGCCTGAATTTAAAATGGAAGCGTATAATGCCGCAACAGGTAATTATACGGAAGTTTCAAGCGAAGATTATAAAGGTAAATGGACTGTAATCTGTTTTTATCCGGCTGATTTTACTTTTGTCTGACCTACAGAACTGGCTGCCGTGAATGCAGCACTACCGATTTTTAAAGAGTTGGATGCTGAGGTGTTGGCTATATCAACAGATACTAAGTTTTCACATAAAAGATTTGTTGAAACAGAGCCGTTACTTAAAGATTTAAAACTAATGATGGCTTCTGATGCGACAGGCGAAGTAAGCAGAAAATTCGGCGTATTAATAGAAGGTGCGGGACTTGCTCTTAGAGGAAGGTTTTTGGTTAATCCTGACGGAGTGATTGTGGCTCAGGAAGTTCAGTCTCCGCCGGTTGGAAGAAGTGTAAAAGAATTTGTAAGACAGGTTATTGCACATCAACATTCATATAAAACAGGAGAAGTTTGTCCTGCTAACTGGAAACCTGGTAAAAAAACACTTCCTGTTAATACAGATGTAGAACCTATGACAGGAAATGTAGGGGCTTATGTAAGTGTTTCTGATCTTGTAAGTGCCGAAGATGTTAAAGAAATGGAAGAAATGGTAAAAGCTTTTAAAGCTTAATTTCTTCTTTTTATTTTTTAATAAATGCACGGATGTGCTTTTATTCAAGGATAAAATGAAAGGTTTGTATGAAAGAAATAAAATCACTTTTGGAAGAATCCAATTTAAAAATTACACCCCAAAGACTTGCGATACTTAAAGAACTTGATAAAAAAGGACATGCCAGTATTGAGGAAATTTTCGAAAATATCAGGGATTTTTTTCCTTCTATTTCACTTGCCACAATTTATAAAAATATTACCGCATTGAAAGATGAAAAAATTATAAGTGAAATATGTCTGCACCAAAAAGCAAAGTTTGAAATAAGCAAAGAACCTCATGCGCATTTTATATGCAAGAGATGCGGGAGAGTGGAAGATGTGCCTTTTAGCGAAGCTGTAAAAAATGAGATTGATAAAAATTATCCTGACGCACAAAAAGAGCTTTATATTTACGGTATATGTAAAAAGTGTGAAAACAGTGAAAAAGGGTGAAAATATTTCAAGCCCCGGGAACTGTTAAGTGCAAATATATGCCAATATGCTAAAAAGTTTCGAGTTATGGTAATAATTCGCTGTCTGGTGCTTATTGTCTAAAATCAGCTAACTTAACAGTTTAAACAACTCACAAATTTCAATAACTTTAATAACCAATATATCAATAATAAATACACCGATATGCTTGAAATAGTGAAAAAAAGAAATGTTAAACTTTAAATTTCAATAACCCTTATCATATTTGTTGTTCCTTCTTTTCCGATTAAACTTCCCATAGTAATGATTACTGTATCGCCTTTTTTAAAACATTTTGTTTGTATTGCCAGTTCTTTAAATTTTTCTATCAGTTTTTCAGGATTTTTGATTTTTTGAATTTCAAACAGCGGTTTTACTCCCCATACCATATTAAGTTTTCTGCTGGTTTCCCTGCTGTGTGTTACGGCAAATATAGGGGCTTTGGGTCTGTATTTTGCGATACTTTTTACAGTTGTTCCACTGCTTGTGAAGCAGATTATGCCTTTTGGTCGTATTCCTTTGCACAGGTCTGAAACACTTGCGGCAATGGCGTCTTCGTCTATAATTTCATATTTTTTGAAGTAAGGATAAATACTCTGTATTTCAAGTGTGACGTTTTTAAGGGTTTCGACTGCTTTTACGGGATATTTCCCGACAGTTGTTTCATCACTGAGCATAACAGCGTCGCTTCCGTCCATTGCTGCATTTGCCACATCGCTGACTTCCGCCCGTGTCGGAAAAGGGGAATTTACCATTGAAAGAAGCATCTGAGTGGCTGTAATTACCGGTTTTTTAAGTTTGTTGGCTCTTCTTATTATTTTCTTTTGAATAACAGGAACCTTTTCAATTCCTACTTCAATACCCAAATCTCCTCTTGCGACCATTACGCCGTCACTTACTTCCAGAATTTCATCAAGGTTTTCCACAGCCTGTTTGGTTTCTATTTTTGCAATCACCCAAGGAGTCGCCCCGTTTTCATTTAATATTTTTTTTGCTTTTAAAATATCGTTTTTTGAATTTACAAATGAAATCGCAACCATATCGACTCCGTTTTTCGCACCGAAAGCCAGGTCTTTTTCATCTTTTGGGGTTATAGCTGAAATTTTTATTTTGGAATGAGGGAAATTAACCCCTTTTCTGCTTGAAAGAACACCTTCGTTTTTTACTTCCAGTGTTATGGATGATGAATCTTTTCCGGTAACTTTTGTTCGTATGCTTCCGTCTGCAAAAAATACATATTCGCCTGTGTTTATATGGTCAATTATTTCCGGATAGCTTAATGTTAAATCATATACTGATTCCTGTTTTGTTTTAACAAGCCTTATTTTGTCTCCTCTTTTTAATTCCAAAAAACCGTTTATCTGTCCTATTCTTATTTTCGGGCCACTTATGTCTTGAAGAACGGCTGTTTTAGAGTTAAGCTCTTTTGCCGTTTCTCTTATCATTTTTATAGAATTTTTGTGTGTTTTATGGTCGGCGTGTGAAAAATTCAGTCTGAAAATATCTACTCCGGCATTTATCATTTCTTTGATTTTATCGGCAGATGAAGGACCGAGAGTTGCGACTATTTTAATTTTTTTCATTTAATTCCTTTTGGATGTTGCATGTAGATTATTATATCAAAATTTGTTTTTTATACTGTAATTAATATGTAATATAGTGTGTAACGTCAGTTATTAAGAAAAAAAGGACGGGATAAAAGATTAAAAAAGTCAAAACAAATCAAAAAGGAAGGTTTTGAAAATATTTTATATGATATAATTGCAAAAAAAAGCCTGTTTATGAAGAAAAAGTTTATAGAAGATTTAAAAGTGGGTATGGGTAAAGAAGATTTTTTGCTTTATATTGAAAAGCTATATCCTGATTTCAGTTTTGAAAATGCGGTTGATCTTTTAAAATTTCAGGGTTTGCCTCTGGAAATCTGTGATGATAAGGTTTATTTGAAAACCGCAAAAGTTTCTTATCGGGAAGCCGAATACTGTATTGTTGATATTGAAGTAAACAATTCAAAGCCCAATATCGGTCAGGTAATAGAAATAGGGGCTGTTAAGATTAAAAATTCTCAAATTACAGATACTTTTGAATTTTTAATTTATGCAAGAGATGTGCCTAAATATGTAGAAAAAGTAACCGGAATAAATCAAAGAATGCTTAAAAATGAAAAGTCTCAAAAAGAGATACTCAAAAAATTCAGGCTTTTTCTTGGAGAGAGTGTTTTTGTTGCGCATGCGGCTGATTTTGATTTTAATTTTTTGGCACATCAGTTTGAGAAAGAAAATCTGGGAGAATTGTTAAACAGATTTTTATGCACGCTCACACTCTCTCAAAAAACACTTGAAGCAGAACGCTACGGGCTTAAATATTTAATGGAAGAACTGGGATTGCCACAGGAAACGCATCACCGTGCTTTGGGGGATGCTAAAACTACGGCCAGAATTTTTCTTATGTCTTTGGAAAAATTACCAAAAGAAATAAAGACAGCCGAAGATCTGATAGAATTTGCGGCTCCGACTAAAAACAAATGTAAAAAGAAAAAAGTTAACTAGGCTGTGATTCGTCATATTTCTTTTTTAATTCTGCATTAAACAATATCGTCTGGTTTCTTCCATTCTCTTTTGCTTTATAAAGAGCCATATCGGCATATTTTATACACTCCCATCCCTGTAAGCAGCATTTAGGGAACATGCTTATACCGATACTGATTGTTTTATTTATTACTGTTGAATCAAGTTGGATTTTTGTTTTTTCTACGCTTTGTCTTATTTTTTCAGCTATTTCAAAAGCGTCTTGTTCGGTTTTGACGTTTTGTAAAATTATCAAAAACTCTTCTCCGCCGTATCTTATAATAATATCGCTTTTTCTGACATTGTTAATTAAAATATTGGCAAGGGTTTTTAATACGGTATCACCGGCTTTGTGACCGTAAGTGTCGTTTACTTTTTTGAACCAGTCCATATCTATCATTAAAAATGCAATTTGTTCGTTTCTTCTTTGTGCGGCTGCTATTAATGTAGGAAGCATATTTTCAAGATGTCTCCTGTTGAAAAGATTTGTCATAGGATCTTTTATTGACTGATTGTGTAAAATTTCAAGAGTGTATTTAGCTTCTACAATTGCGGATACTTCATTTAAATAAGCCTTTATATAAGGCAGGTTTTTGCAGATGTTTTTGTTGTCTTCAATGGATTCAATATTTATTTTTAAAATTCCGGTAAAGTTTCCGCTTGCACTGAAAGGAATACATATATAATCATTGTCGCAGTAATGAAGAGAGCATATTTTGTGAAATTCCTGGGAATTGATGCTTTTTTTAAGTCTGTATGCACGGCAGTTTTTGAAATTTTCAAGTATATTACAGCATATATTCCCCTGTGAATATATTTCAAAGGCATTATTTTCAGTGTTGTCGATACCTATAAGAGTGAAATTTGAAATTTTAAAATTTACGAGTACATTTATAAGTCTGTTGTAAATTTCATCTGTTGTGTTGTCTTCTTCTATCATTGTTTTGAATTTAAAAATGTCTGCAAGCTGTTCGATTGTTTCTTTTGCATCATTTAAAGGATCGCTTGATTTTTCTTTTTCAATAAGAGATGTATATTTTTCTTCAATTACACCGAAACTTTCTTTAAGTTTTTTAAGAAACATATTAAATGAATCTACAAATATTTTTGCTTCACCTTTTAATTTTGTGTCAATTTTCTGATTAAAATTTCCATGTAAAATATTGTTTGTGGAATATTTGATTTTTTCGAGGATTTCAAGATAAGGGGTTAAAAAATAATTTACTGTAAATATTATAATTACAAGAGAAACAAACGCAATAACTATAAGCTGAATAAATGTATTTATTAATTTTTCAAAATATTTGTTTGCTTCAAATACAATTTGAAGTGTCTGATTGTCTGTAAATGGGATTTTGCTTGTAAATGTTTTATGTTTGTAATCGGAAGCGATTATTGTTTGTTTAGTCGGGAAGTTAATAAGTTTGATTTCTTTAATATGATAGGATTTGTTGATTGTATTTAATAATTTTTCTTTTTCCGTTGATTCTAGAAGCAGTTCTTTTAAAAGACCGGCTTCGTTTTCGATTATTACATTGGAAAAATTCAAAAATGAATAACTGATTATTAATGTCCTTAAAATAGTGGAAATTATCATTATAAGAGCAATAATTAATAAAATCTTTTTCTTCATTCGCATAGCCTTTTTAAAATATTGTTAATTTTATTACAAAAACCGTTTTCTTTAGAAATTATAAACAAATCTCTTACGGTGTTTTTTTGAGTAGATATTTTAACATCTTCTACTCTAATTTCAAAATCGTCCAAAGTCTGCATAATTGTAGAGACAATTCCTTTTTTATCTTTGGTTTTCAGTTTTATTGATGCATAGTTTTGGGAATGATTACAGTCAATTTCGAATTCTTTTGCTTCAAAAGTAATTTTATGTTTGCTTTGCAGGGCTGTTTTAAATGCCGTTTCGATATACTGAGCTATCAGCGGCAGGTCAAATTTGTCAACTTTTTCATTGAAATCTATTTTAAAATATTTTAAATTTCCTATTTTATAAATTGCAAGGTGGTTTAATTTCAGCTTTGTAAGCCTGTCCAAAAACCATCCCAGGGAAAAATTCATGTTGTCGTTTTTTATGATATGGACTGTTAGATGTCTATTGTTTTCAAATTTATATTTATATTCTTTTGTGTTTTTTATCCATTCAAGTATTTTTATAATTCCGTCTACGGAATTTTGTAAAAATAACTGGTTTGAGGGAGAAGACAAAACTGTTTTTTGGAATATTTTAGGAAAATTCTTAAAAATTTCTTTTGATTGAAGCAGTTTTTCTTTTCTTTTTCTATGTGTTATTTCGTTGATAAGCTCTTTGTTTTTAAGTGCATTTAAAGTGTTGTTGTAAAGTGTTTGCAGAAGAGAAGCTTTAAAAGGTGTAAAAACTCCCACTCCTACTGCTTTAATGTCTGCAATTGTAAGAAGATGGAGAAGTCTTAAAAATTCTTTGTTTTGAACAGTTTCGGCAAAAGAAAGAATTACTTTATCGTTATGAATGTCTTCCCTTTGTGCAATATTGGACATTAAAGTATGATGTTTTACCAGTTTTGCTATTGTGTCACTTTGTGGCATAGTGAATTTATCCGCATATTTTTTAGCTGTTTTGGCTCCTACAATCGAATGCTCTTCAATTCTTCCTTTTCCAAGATCATGAAACAGTGCCGTAAATCTTAGGACGGCTTTTTCATTTTCGCTAAGCGTTTGAAATTCTTCAAGATTTTCAATTTCTTTTACCGTATATAACGAATGTATGTCAACAGGATACTGATGATAGCAGTCAAACTGTGCCAGGTGCTTTATTTTTTCAAAAGCCGGAATGATTTTTTCAAGCTTTTTCGATTTATATAAAGCAAACAGTAAAGGGTAAAGGTTTTGTTTGTAAAACATATCTTTTATGAGTTTTTTATTTATAGTGTATTTTTTTTCTTTCAAAGAAGCTGCAACTGAAATATCGTATTTCTTAAAATTTATTCTAATAAGCGAAGAGAGGGTTTCTTTAAATGATTCTTTGTTGGCAAATCTTGTATAGACTGTGTTCTCACATAAATAGTAATCTTTTTTTATTCTTGTTTTTTTTATTTCATGGACTGTATGGGAAAAAAGATAAGGTTTGATTATTTTTTTAATGACTGTGTTTGTAAATGTGTTTATGCTCCATAGGGATTTTAAAAGATCTTTTATGAATTTTCTTTCGGCTTTAAGCCTCGGCGAATCACTGTAACCCATATTTAGCGCTATATCTCTTTGATATGCCAAAAGCACGGTGTCAATTTTCTTTTTTGCCACAAGATGCAGATATACACGGACTTTAAACAAAAATTCCAACGAATTTCTGTATTCTTTAAATTCTTCTTCATTGGCGTATTTTGGAATTAAATAGGCATTGTTCGGATAATTGAAAACAACCTTGTTTATCCATAAAAGAGTGTTTGAATCGCGGATTCCTCCAAAACCGTCTTTTATGTTAGGCTCCATTGAAATAGGATGTTTTTTGTGTCTTCGGAGCATTTCTTCGTATTTGGCAAGAATATATTCTTTTTTGTTGTGGTTTTTTATCTTGTTAAGCTCATTTTGAATTTCATACCACAAAAATTTGCTTCCGAAGACAAACCTGCTTTCAAGTAGAGCTGTTTTAATGGTAATGTCTTCATTGCTGGCGGGGAAAAGGTCATTTAGCTCGTGAACTCTGTGGCCGATTTTAAGTCCCAGATCCCAAAGCATGGTAATATAGTTTTCAATAATAAATTTGAGATTATAGCCGTTAATATTCTTATAGACAATCATAATGTCAATATCGGAATATACGGAAAGCTGTTCTCTGCCGTAAGAGCCTAAGGCTATTACGGTTATGGGGATGGAATTAAAAGGCGGTTGAAATTCCTGAAATGATTTTTTTAAAATATATTTATATATAAAAGTGGAAAATTCGTCCATTTTTTTTGTGTGTTTTACAAAAAAATCTTTTCCACCTTCTATTTTAACAGACTTTAAATATTTTTTAATCTCATTTTTTATTGCTTTTGATATTTCTAAATTATTTTCGGAGTTATAAATTATTTCTTTTAGTTGCATTTTCTCTCCTTTTATGATATTTTAACAAATTAATTGATACTGAAATTTTTATGCATAAAATATTTTAAAGGCTTATTATGGAAAATTTGACAAACAAACTTGAAAACGGTGAAGATTTATCTTTTGAAGATGCCGTTAATCTTTATAATATGGATTTACATAAACTCGGGATGTATGCCAACAAAATCAGAATGGCGAAATTCGGTAAAAAAACATATTTTAATATAAACAGGCATATAAATCCCAGCAATATATGTAAAGATGTCTGTAAATTCTGTGCTTTTTCCGCACACAGAAAAAATCCGAACCCCTATGTTTTAAGTGTTGAAGAGTGTGTTGAAATTGCTACAAACGCTTATAATAAAGGGGCAAAGGAAGTTCATGTGGTTTCAGCCCACAATCAGGAAGTCGGCTATGATTATTATATGGATATTGTAAAAGAAATAAGAAAAGCGTTGCCGGATATACATATTAAAGCGTTTACAGCCGCCGAGGTTAATTTTTTCAGTGATTTAAGCGGGAAAACATATGAAGATGTTTTAAATGATATGGCGGTATCGGGTGTTGATTCCATGCCGGGAGGCGGTGCTGAAATATTTGATGAAAGTATCAGAAAAAAAATATGCAAAGGTAAAGTGAGCAGTGACAACTGGTTTAAAATTCATGAAATCTGGCATAAAATGGGTAAAAAATCAAACGTTACCATGTTGTTTGGGCATATTGAAAACAGAACCCACAGAATAGATCATATGTTTAGGGTAAAAAAACTTCAAGAAAAAACAGGAGGATTTAACGCTTTTATTCCTCTTGTTTATCAAAGAAAAAACAATTATTTAAATGTAAATAAATTTTTAAGCGGGGTTGAAATACTTAAAACCATTGCAATAAGCAGAATATTATTACAAAATGTTTCCCATATTAAAGCATACTGGGTTACTACTACTTTAAATCTTTCACTTGTGGCTCAGGAATACGGTGCAAACGATATTGACGGAACCATAGAAAAAGAGTCTATAAATTCCGCAGCCGGTGCCGAATCCTTACAAGGGTTAAAACTGAATGAGCTTGTCGGATTAATTAAAGACAGCGGCTTTATCCCTGTGGAAAGGGACAGCCTATATAATGAAATAAAGATTTACGGCAGATAAGTTTTTATTTTTTCTATAAGTTCAACCGGTTTTACCGGTTTTATTATTATATCATCCGCTCCAAGTGAAAGCACCTCGGTTTTTCTACTGTCGTCAGTGGTTAATACAATAATGGGCAAATTGATATATTTTGGATTTACTTTAATTTCTTTTAGAAATTCTACACCGTCCATTACAGGCATAACTATATCAAGTAAAATAATGTCAATATCTTCTTTTTCTAATTCAGAAAAAGCTTCCACACCGTTTCCGGATTCTATACACGTAAAGCCTTCTTTTTTAAGGCTTGCCGCGATAAGTTTTCTGTTTATAGGATCATCGTCAACCACTAAGGCTTTTTTATTTGCCATTTTTATCCTTTAATTGCGTTTTGTATAGTTTCAGGTTTTAAGTCGGTTAACGTCATGTCTGCCTCTTTTATCGCTTCATCACCCAAAACAATTATTTTTTTAGGCTCTAGTTTTTTGATTGATTCTATTAAAATTCTTATACCGTCTTTATGTTCAAAATGTTCGTCTATCATAATTATCGCATTTCTATATTTACTGAGGGCTTTTGTAAGTTCCTCAATATTTTGAACAACTATGGCGTTGTCTATTATCTGCGTTATATAGCTTGATAAAAACAAACTGTCGGTGGCAAGAATTGTTTTTGTTTCAGCGCTTTCAACTTCTGTTTTAACGATTGTTTCGTTTTCTGTTTTATGTTCGTTGGTATTGTTTTCCGCTTCAATGTAATGTTTGCTGAAATCGCCGTGGGCAACTCTTTCAAGTATTTTTAGAAGGGCGTCTTTTGAAATAGGTTTGGAAATATATTCATCCATGCCGGCTCCCATAAATCTTTCCCTGTCCCCTTTTAATACGTTTGCGGTAACGGCGATTATAGGCGTATGTGTTGTTTTTTCTTCCTGTTCATATTCAAGTATTTCCTGTGTTGCTTCTATACCGTCCATTACAGGCATTTGAACGTCCATAAAGATTACGTCATATTTATCCGGATTGATTGTATATTTGTTGAATGCTTCAAGGCCGTTATTTGCGAGGTCACTTTCGATTCCGAGGCCTTTTAATGTTGTTTGCAGTAGTTTTTGGTTAATCGGATTGTCTTCGGCAATAAGGGCTTTTAAAGAATAAATATCTTTATGTTCAAGATGCTCTTTTTGGGTTTGTGTTTTTGAGTGAACTTTGAATTCATTAAGCGTATCAAGGGCTTTAAATATTTTTGTAGGAATATTTGGATCAAAAATAACCGCATCATAGTTAAGGTTATTGATTTCTTCTTTTTTTGCATAAGAAGCGATAAAGATTGTCGGGATGTTTATATCGTTAAGTTCTTTTACGGTTTCTTTGTCGCTTTCGTCGTAAAATATTACAACAGCGTCAAAACTTTCTCTGTTTTGGAGCGTTTTGATTTCTTTTGCATTGTTTATACCTATTTTTTCGATACCGAAATAATTCAGGTATTCCAATGTTGTTTCTTTTCTTGCGGATTCGACAGAAGTGTTTAATATTGCAATTTCTTTATTTGCAAAAATATTTTTGGCATATTTTGGTTTAGGGTCAGTGATATCAAACAGAATATCAAAAAAGAATTTTGTTCCTTTATTAAGTTCACTCTCTATGCGAATTTCGCCTCCCATCATTTCAATATATGATTTAACGATTGTAAGACCAAGACCTGTTCCGCCGTATTTTCTCGTTACTGATTCGTCAGCCTGTGAAAATGCGTCAAATACTTTTTCTTTTTGTTCCTCGCTCATTCCTATTCCGCTGTCTTTTATTTCAAAATAGATTTTTGCTTTATTTTCAATTATTTTTTGAAGTTGAATTTTTACATTAATATGTCCGCCGTTAGGTGTGAATTTAATAGCGTTGCTTAATAGGTTTGTAAGTATTTCTTTTATTTTTAAAATATCACCTTTAATTACAGAAGGTATATCAGGTGATATCTGAGTTGTAAGTTCAATGTTTTTCTGTGCCGCAGGTGTTCCGAACAGTTCTATTGTGTTTTCAAATTCGTCAAGAGCTTTAAAATCAATTAATTCAAGGGAAACTTTGTTACTTTCGATTTTTGAAACATCAAGAATATTGTTAACGATTTGCAGAAGGTTTTTTGCACTTTGTGAAACAGTATTTACGTAATCAAGCTGCTCTTCGTTAAGCTCTGTTGTGTTTAGCAGTTCCAAAAATCCCAGAATACCGTTAAGAGGAGTTCTTATTTCATGTGACATGTTTGCAAGAAAAAGGGATTTTGCCTTTGTGGCTTCTTCAGCTTTTCTTACTGATTCCTGCGTGATTTTAATAGCATCATCCACTATTTGAAGCGCCTGATTCATACCCTCTGGAGTGGCGATGTCGATACTTACGTCTTTACCTGTAATAGGAGTTAGTGATGTAAGAAGATTTGATAATGATTTAATATGTTTTATAATTGCCCTGTTAATATAAAAGCCGATTATCAAAATAAATATGGCAATCAGGAAAACAGCTATATTTATGTTTCTTGTTTTATATGCGGTGTAAACTATTTGATTAAGTTTGATTTTAATATCATCATCAATACTTTCTATTGTTTTTTTGAAATAACCTATTCGGTTTGTAAAAATATTAAAGTAATCCAGTGAATCGATTGGATAACCGTTAAATTCATCGGTAAGATAATATTCTTGGTTTGCCTGTTGTATATAATAAATTAATGAGGCTATCTGTTTTTCTGTTTTAAGAAAGTTTTTTGACTGATACATCATTTTTATTTTTTTATTTTTTAAAATCTCTGTTAAAAGAATGTTTGAATTATGAAAATACTTTAAAAGTATGTTTTCATACTGTTTTTCTGTAATAGGCTGATCCGCAGTGATATAGTATGCGCCGAATCCTCTGATAATACCTGTGTAATCTATCATTTTTTCCAACTGGAATTTTTGGATATAAAAAGGTTTGAGTTCAGTAGGGAATTTTTTAAGAATTTTACCTTCTGTATTTATTAATTGGTTAGAAAGCTTTGTATAGTAATTGAAAAATTCATTTTGAATATAGTTGTCTTTAAAATTATCAATATTTCGTCTGATTTCAGGCAGTTTACTTAGTGTGGATATTATTCCTTTGATTTCTGAATAATACTCCGGATTTTTTTTAATAAAATTTTTAAGCTGTTTTATGGACATATCCATTAAGGCTCTCTTGCTTTTCATAAGCTGTTTAGAGTTTGGGAATTCACCTTTTGAAACGGAATAGATAGCGCTTGTTCCCCTTTCCTGACCCACATATACGAGAATATTTTCGATTTTTTTAGCCAATTCAAGATATTTTATACTTTTTTGTGTATAAACATATTTGTTATAACTGTTATATAAAAAATAACCGCTTAATGAGATTAATATCAGAGATGGAATCCAAATAGCGATAGCCAGTAGTTTGTTTAATGACATTTTCATTGTTTTAACTCCTTAAAGTTTGTTTGTTTACATGTAATTCTTAGTTTTTCAAGTGTTTTTTTAGCTTTTATATTTCCCAGCTTTTTTGCCGCACAAAGCAGTTTAATGGCTTTTTGCTCGTTTTTTTCAATCCCCCATCCTTTTAAATACATTGTCCCCAAAAGATTTAATCCATTGGCGGAAGGCTTTTCATTGTCTATGGATTTGTTTACCAGTTGTTTAAGATAGCTGTAAGCTTCTATAAAAAGTCTATTGGCTTTTTGCGGATTGCTGATTACGAGCTTTTTTGCTTTCCGAATGTTTTTATATGCGTCAAAATAAAGATTTTGTGCCAACAGATTAAAAGAAAAAAAAATACACAGTAATAAAAAATATTTTTTCATTACATTCCTTTTATAATTTCTTGCAAATCGTCAATGGAATTAATCTTTTTATCCAACAGTTTTTCAATATATTTTTTATCTTTTTGAAACTGAACTTCGTTTTGAGTGTTTAAATATGTCTGTATTGTTTTTAATACTATATTTTCTATATATTTATTGTCGCTGTTTTTTTGTTCTGTTTTGTTTTCTTTTAGGAGTGCACTGTCTGATGCGATTGAAACGGCTTCATTTTCTATCAGTTTGTAAAAATCATCGGTTATTTTTTTTATTTTTTCTATATTTTCTTTGTTTTTGGTAAGTTCATCAAGTTTTTTTAATACCAGTGCAATCTGTGAAAGCCTCAGGTTAAGGGCGGCACCTTTTAATTTATGGTAACTTTCATGCAGGTTTGTATAGTCTTTTTTGTCTATATATTTGTAAATGAGGGATTTTTCTTCTTTTATCTGTTCAATAAGCTGATTGAACCAGTCGGCCAGCTCTTCGATTTCTATTCCTAGTTCGGAAGAGGCTTTTTTTAATTCGGATGTTATAATTTTGTTAAATTCGTTTTTATTAAGGCTTAATGTTTTTTTTATTTCTTCCAGATCGTCTTCAAAAGATATTTCTATAATATCTTCATCACTGTTTTTTAATGTCGTTTCTTTCGGTTCGTTTTGTGAAAAATCTGTATTGTTTTCAAATTCGATATGTTCTTTTTTTATGTCTATAAGCTTTTCGTTTTCATTGTTATCAGGTTTTTGTTGTATTGGTTCCGGTGTTTCTTCTTTTATTTCAGCCAGATCAATATTCAAGACTTTTTCATCTTTTTTAGGTTTTTTTTGAACAATAAACTGATCGTCTTGTGTTTTATCGTCTATTTTTATAAGTTCTTCTTCAATATTCTCTGTTTTCACAGTGTTTTCAGAAGTTTCTATTGTGTCGGTAAACGGATTGTTGTTTAGAATGTCGTCACTGCTTGTGATTTTGATTTCAGAAATATTGTTTTCTTCACTGACAGAAACTGTCGGAGTGTCCTGTATGGAAAGTTCATTATAAGCGATATTGATTTTTTCAGCATTTTCAGCTGAAAGTTTGAATACTTTTATGTTTTCTGTTGAGAATATATTAATTTCCTCTACACTGTAAAGACTGTTATCGATTTCCAAAGAAGTGTTTTGTAAAGCCGACAGTTGCAGTTTTACGGAATTAATAAAACCGGATACCGAATCCAGATCGATATTCAGTGAATTTAACAATTCTTTTTCCACTCCGATAATTTGACCGTTTTTTACAATAATTAACATTACTCTTCCTTTTCTTTCATTTCTTTGTAAAGTTTTTCGTATTTTTCTTTGTCTGATTGCGAAACAGGTTTTTTCATTGAGATATAGCCTGTTTTTACACCTTTGTCATCCATCATCGGTTCGATAAAAATCTCCGCCCAGTAATACTTTCCGTCCTTTCTCAAATTTTTAATAAATCCTCTGAATTTTTCTCCTTTTTCGATAGTGTGCCACATTTGTTTAAATATAGATTTAGGCATATCCGGATGTCTTACAATAAAGTGAGGTTTGCCTATAAGTTCATTTTTGGAGTAGCCTGATATTTTACAAAAAGAAACATTTACATACGTAATGATACCTTTTAAATCGGTTTTGCTGATAACAGGCTTGTTTTGAACGCCTATATCTTTAAAAGTCACTTCTTCCTCTATGGGAATTGGTTTCATTAGTCACCTTTTTTGATATGATAAGAAAATGACATTTTTGCTATTTTAACTAAAATTTAGTAAAATGCAAACAAAAAAAGGGAATTTTATGAAGGTTTTATTAATAAAAGATGTAAAAGGTTTAGGAAAAGTCGGAGAAATCAAAAACGCAAAAGACGGATACGCAAGAAATTTTTTAATTCCAAAAGGTTTTGCGAAGCTTGCAACAGACGAAGTTATAAAAGAGTGGCAAGAAGAGCAGAAAAGAAAAGAAGAAGAACTTAAAAAAGAATTGGAGGAATTAAATAGACTGAAATCCGAAATAGAAAAAGTTACATTGCACATAAAGCATAAACTAGGAGCGAACGGCCAGCTTTACGGAGCTATTACCAATAAAGAAGTGGCGGAACATTTGCAGCAAAAAGGTATCGAAATAGACAAAAAACATATTGATATGAAACAGATAAAAACTGTCGGGGAATATACCGTTGATGTGAAGCTGGGACACGGTGTTCACGCTTCTTTAAAATTAGCAGTTGAAGGCGAATAATGAAAATAAATATGGAAGCAACCACCATACTGGGATATAAAAAAGACGGTGTTGCCGTAATAGGCGGTGACGGGCAGGTTACGTTCGGACATACAGTATTAAAAGGTAACGCCACTAAAATAAGAACTTTATACAACGGAAAAGTTTTAGCCGGATTTGCCGGAAGCACTGCCGATGCGTTTATACTTTTTGACATGTTTGAAAACAATCTTCAAAACAGAAAAGGGGATTTGGTTAAATCCGTAATAGAATTTGGTAAAGCATGGAGAAAAGACAAGTATTTAAGACGTTTGGAAGCTATGATGATAGTGCTTAATCAAAAACACATATTTATATTAAGCGGAAACGGAGATGTAGTAGAACCCGAAGACGGTGAACTTGCGGCGATAGGGAGCGGAGGCAATTATGCCATATCCGCCGCTAGGGCGCTTGTAAAGCATTCTGAACTTTCTCCGGAAGATCTGGTAAAAGAATCTTTAAATATTGCCGCAGATTTATGTATATACACAAACCATAATATAAAAATATTAAAACTTGAAAAGGAATAGAATGAGTATGACTCCTAAGCAGATAGTTGCATATTTAGATGAATATATTGTCGGACAAAAAGATGCAAAAAAAACAATAGCAATCGCACTTAGAAACAGACACAGAAGAATGCATCTCGCCAAAGAATGGCAGGATGATATTATGCCTAAAAATATACTTATGATAGGTCCGACAGGTGTCGGAAAAACAGAAATTGCAAGAAGAATGGCCAAAATGATGAAACTGCCTTTTGTAAAGGTTGAAGCAAGTAAATACACAGAAGTCGGATTTGTGGGGCGTGATGTTGAATCGATGATAAGGGATTTGGTAAACAATTCTATGAATCTTGTAAGAGAAGAGATGGAAGAAGGCTCAAAAGAACAAATCGAAGAAAACGTAATTGAAGAAATAATAAGAAAACTTTTGCCCCCCCTGCCTAAAAACGCACCGGAACAAAAACAGAAAGAATATCGGCATTCGTTTGAAAAAATGAAAGAAAAAGTTAAAAAAGGCGAAGCGGATCATTTAAAAATTACCGTTGAAATTGAAGAAACACCCGAGAGTGATGATAATCTTCCTCCTGAAATGGTAAAAGCCCAGGAGAGTATCGTTAAAATTATAGGTATATTTAATAAAAACAAAGAAAAAAAAGAAGTTACCGTAAAAGAAGCCAAAGAATTATTAAGACGCGATGCCGCTGAAAAAGTAATCAGTAAGGAAGATTTGAAAAAAGAGGCTTTAAAAAGAGCCGAAAACGGTATTGTATTTATAGATGAAATAGATAAAATCGCCGCAACGGGAAATCAAAGACAGGATCCAAGCAAAGAAGGTGTTCAAAGGGATTTACTTCCGATTGTCGAAGGTTCGACCGTTAATACAAAATACGGTTATGTCAATACTGATCATATTTTGTTTATTGCCGCAGGTGCATTTCATGTGAGCAAACCCAGCGATCTTATTCCGGAACTACAAGGAAGATTTCCTTTAAGGGTGGAGCTTCAAAGCCTTGATGAAGAAGCGTTATATCAAATTTTAACAAGACCGAAACATTCACTTATAAAACAGTATCAAAAATTGCTGGAAGTGGAAAAAGTGAATTTGGTTTTTAAAGAGGAGGCTCTCAGGGAAATTGCAAGATATGCGTTTTTAGCTAATGAAAAAACCGAAGATATAGGAGCAAGACGTCTTCATACCGTTATTGAAAAAGTATTGGAAGATATAAATTTTGAAGCTGATGAATATGCCGGAGAGGAATTTATTGTGGATGAAGCTTATGTTGAATCAAAACTTGACGATATCGTAGAAAATGAGGAAATTACAAAATACATTTTATAAACGTAAGAAAAAGGGGTAGTGTGCCAAAAACAGGATTTGTAGGAATACTCGGCAAACCGAATGCCGGGAAATCGACACTTTTAAACTGGCTGTTGGGGGAAAAGATAGCTTTGGTTTCTTCGAAGGCCAATGCCAGCAGAAAAAGAGTAAATGCTATTGTCATGTATGAAAATAATCAGATTATACTGCTTGATACCCCCGGACTTCATGAAAAAGAAAAACTTCTTAATAAATTTATGCTCAAAGAAGCTTTAAAAGCTCTCGGTGACAGTGATTTAGTTTTGTTTTTAGCGGATGTGAGGGATGATTTGAGCGTATATAAATGGTTTTTAGAACTGAATACTAAAAATATACCGCATATTGTAGTCCTTACAAAAACAGATTTAGTGTCAAAAGAAGAAACTGAACAGAAAATAGAACAGTATAAAAAAGCCGGAAAAGCTCTTGAAGTTATACCGATTAGTGCTGTTGAAGGCAAAGGAAAAGAAAAACTCTTAAATGCAATAATAAAATATCTGCCGGAACATCCGTATTATTATGATCCTGAAATTATTTCAACAGAACATATAAAAGATATATATAAAGAGCTTATAAGGGAGGCGCTTTTTGTAAAATTAGGCGATGAATTACCATATGAAACGGATGTCTTAATAGAAAAAATAGAAGAATTTGACAATTTGGATAAAATATATGCTACAATTATTGTAGAAAGATCTTCCCAGAAGGGAATGATCATAGGGAAAAAGGGAAAAAAAATCAAAGAAATCGGTGTTTACGCCAGAAAACTACTTGAAGAATTCAGTGAAAAAAGGATTTATTTGGAGCTTTATGTAAAAGTTGTTCCGGGATGGAGCAAAAATAAAAAAATGCTTGAAGAACTTGGATATGAGGTAGAATTATGAAAAAACCAGAAATAAAACAAATGAATTTTAAACCGGGGTTTTTGAAAAAGTATGATTATGATATAGATGAGGTTATAGGTGTTAAAGGGCATGACAAGTTTGTTCTTTATACCCAAAAAAAGCTTATAAGGATATTCAGGGGGAGATTAAAGTCCAAAGCTTTACTTTCTTCGTATATTCCAATTGAAAATGCTATATTTTACAGTTTTGAAATAGAAAAAAATGTAATCGAAAAAGTCGATTTGGAACATTTTATTGAAGCAAAGGTTTATGAAGAAGCCGGAGTTGACGAAACTGAAAAATATATTATTAAATATAAGATAGTCGATTCAATGAAAGATGAAAAACTTGTTACCGTTGAGGTAATAATTGTTCCTGCCGGTTTTATTGAAAACGGTTATAGAGATGTTTTAGACGAAGCGGGATATGTCGATTATATATCTTTTCCAGCTTTTGCGTATAAAGCACTTTATGATGAAAAAATTATACAAAAAGCAAATGACCTGTTTATTGTATTTTTATATGATAAAGTATTTCTCACTTTTTATAATGAAGGAGAACTGTTAAGCATCGTAACAATTTCAGGCGGTCTTAATAAAGTATATGAATCTCTGGGAAAATTAAAAATTAAAAATTTTGATATTTCAATGTTTGAAAAACTGTTAACTAAAAAAGGTGTAAACAGTTTAAAATATTCCAATGCAGAAAAAGCTGTTTTGGATATTATGAGAGATGAATTTCTTTCTCTTGTAAATATTATTAATTCGCAAATTGAAAAACTTGGACTTAAATACAATATATCAAATGTCGAAAGGGTTTACGTCACTTCCGAATACGGAAACATAGAAGGTTTACAGGAATATATTCAGAATATAATTAATATAGACGCATTCGGGTTTGATTTTTATGAAGAATACAACCTCGACAGACTTTCGGTAAATCCATTTTTATTTTTAGGTATGCTTGAAGCACACAATGCATATAAAAATGAAAATCAGGAATATAATTTTTCTCTGTTTTTAAGAAAACCGACTTTCTTTTACAGACCGAGCGGAAGACTTTTTTTAATTTTGTTATTTTCTATAATAGGTACGGGTATTTATCCCGCTTATTTATATTTTAACGGACTTTCATATGAAAGTGCTAATAAAAGCCTTCTTCAAAAGACCAAGTTACTTACAATGGATAATGCCAAACTTTCGGCTAAGATAAATACGCTAAACAAAGTAAAGAAGGATATATTGTCTGAAAGACAGAAATATGCAAAAGACATTCAATTTACAAAACATTTTATAAAGAGTATATATGAGTTTAAATATTCATATATTCCAAAATCAAATGAACTTGTCGATATTACACTTTTAATGAATAAAAATAAAGTTTATTTGAATCAGTTAAATTACAGCGATAATGAATTTGTTATTGATGTATATTCCTTTAAAGACACTCAAATACCTTTTTTGATAGATGATTTGGTTAAAAAAGGTTTTAACGTTACAACTGACGGAATAAATTTAGAAGGTAAAAAATATAACGCCACAATTAGGATAGAGGAATGAAATTAATAAACAGTATAGACAATTATTTTTATGCAAAAAGTGCGAAAGACGCGTTAATGGTGTATATAATGATTTTGTTTGTAATAGGTTTTGTTGTTTTTTATTTTCTTTTACCTCAGGCTAAGCAGTATAGGGATGCCCAAAAGAATATATACAATAAAACAAGCAGACAGATTCAAAGTCTTAAAACCAGAAAAAATGTTTTAAATACTCAGATAATCGGTTTAAATAAGCAGATTAAGAATTTGAGTTTAGAAAAAACAGCATTAAAAAAGCAGAAAGATTTTTATGATGAATTGACAAATTTACTGGATTTTGTTGAATTTAACAAATACAAATGGGGTCAATTTGTGAAAAATTTAGTTAAAAATGCTAAAAAAGAAGGCTTGAAAGTTGAAGGTTTTACCAACAAGGTGTATAATGACGGTAAAAGTTTAATAAATAAAAAAATGGAGATATCGCTTAAAGTGAAGGGTGAATATAAAAACCTGCTTTATTTTATCTATCAATATGAAGATTTGAGGGATTTACTGAGAATTGAAAATATCAAAATCGGTAAAAATAAAAATTTTGAAGTAAAATTTACTTTGTATGGGTATGAAAAATGAAAAAATTAATATTATTGGCGGGATTTTTATCATTTTTGTTCAGTGCAGGTTCAGCGCAAAAAGATATTTACTTGGATTACACGAATAAAGTTATCAATTACGAGTTCAATTTAAAAAACATATTGAAAGTAAAAAGTCCTTTTTACGAAATTTATACGTATACACCAGGTTTTACAAGTGTTCAACAAAATTCACGTGTTAAAAAAAGGGTTAAAATTACACTGTTGTCTATTTTTGAAAAAAAAGCGTATATAAAAGTTGATGAATATCTGGGCGAACAGTTGGTCGCCACTATTAAAAAATGGATAGGTCTTAACGATAAAATACATGATTGTAAACTTGTAAAAATTACAGATACAAATACCGTTTTTAAATGTGCCGGCAAAACACTTAATAAAACAATAAACCAAAAAATACCTATGTTAAGGGATGAAAAATGAAAAAGTTACTATTAATCTTAATTATAACACTGACGCTATTTGCAAATAACTGCGATAGCAAGCTGTTTACATATTCCAACAGCATAAATCCACAAAATCGTTTGAGTATTCAAGAGTTTTTAAATCTTCTTGTTACGCAAAAATGTGATATTAATATTGTTTATGACGATAAAGAGTCAAAAGCAATGCTTAAATCTAAAATGCCGTTTTTAAGGGTAAAAAATTATTCTTTGAAGCAGCTCTTAGATTTAATTTTGTCTAAAAGAGGTCTTTTTTATACGTTGAGCGGTAATACTATGGATATAAGTTTTTATAAAACAAAAACTTATAAGCTGGATTTTATAACAAGCAACAGAACAGGTGAAAGTAATCTTGATGCGACAGACAGTAAAGTAAAAAATGAATACACTTTTGATTTCTGGGATAAAGTTCAGGATAATATTGAAACGATACTGAAAAACACTTCTGATGAATTCAAACCTCCTGTTATTGATAAAACAGTGGGTCTTATAACAGTTACAGGAACTAAAAAACAGATAGACGCTATTGATAAATATGTAAATACTATGGTTAACAGACTTACAAAGGAAGTTTTGATAGATGTGAAAATTTACAGTGTTGAACTTTCTAAATCACATACTACCGGTATTAACTGGTCAAATTTATCATTAAGTCTGGGAAGCTCAGCAAACCCGGTAAGTACACTGGCAAGAGGCTCAAATATATTTGGAAGAAATTCCGTGTTTAAATCAGCACAGTTCAATGTGTCAGGGTTTTTAAATTTCCTTGCGTCAAACGGTAATGTCAATTCGCTTTCAAATCCTAAAATTGTTACATTAAATAATCAAAAAGCAATTGTAAGCGTAGGTGATACCATTTATTATAAATATGCTTCAAAAGTTACCTCTGATCAAAACGGTAATCCAAATACCGAATATACTATTGAAAATAAATTTGTAGGTGTTGTTTTGGATATTACACCTCAAATAAGTGATGAAGGGAATATTATTTTAAGTATTGCACCTAGAATCAGTTCTTTTAAAAATCTTGGTCAGTTGACAAGTAAAACAAGAGATATGCCGCCTGATACGTCAGATAAAACTATGCTTAGTATTGTAAAATTAAAAGACAACAATACATTGGTTCTTGGAGGATTGATTACAAACGATAAATCATTACAGGTAAACGGTATTCCGGTATTAAAAGAGATTCCTGTGCTTAAATATCTTTTCTCATCAAAAGAGGAAATAACATCAAGAAAAGAGCTGGTTTTTGTAATTACGCCGCATATTATTAATTTAAAAAAGAAAAAAACATTAAAGGATTTGGGTTTTGGTAAATTACACTAGGGCCAAAGAAGTTTTTAGAGATGTGGTTGATTTGAATCTTTATGTGCCTCTTTCTGTGGTTGAAAAAACTAAAAAAGATCTTCTTAACGCGCTTAATCAAAAAGAAAAAATGATTTTCGTTGCCGGTGAAGCCGGCAGCGGGAAAAGTATGATTTTAAAATCGCTTTACAACCAGTTAAAAGACACAAAGAGCTTGTTTTATATATCCAATCCATATTTAGAAATAAACACAATACTTACAATTTTGAAACAATTGAGTTTAAATGATTATCAGATATTTTTAATTGATGAGGCTCAGCTGCTTTCGGAAGAAACATTTGAAAATTTAAGAATATATGCGGATAAAGGGAATATAACAATTGTGTTTGCAACTCATGATACTGATATTAAAACACTTATGGAAAAAAAACATTTTAAAACCAGAATTAACTATATACTTAAAGTAAACCGGGCCAGCAGAGAAGAAATTGAAAATTTTATAAAAACTAAACTGTTAAAATCTAATCTTATTGATATTGCTGAAATGATAAAAAAAAATAACTATAATTTAATATATAAATATACAAAGGGTTCTTTAAGGGCAACCAATCAGTTAATGTTTAAACTGTTTGATATTTTGGATTATTTCTACAAAAAAAATCCTGATAAAGTAAATAATGAAAAACTATCAAACAAATACATAGAAATGGCATATATGGATTTTAAGGAATTTCATGCATAGATATGATGAACTCGAAAAACTGTATTATAAAAACAAAATTAAAAAATATATTTTATTGGTACTGACAATAATTTTTTTAGTAATTGCTGTTTATTCTTTAAGCGAGTGTTTTACAGCTAAACCTGTAAATAAAAAAATTACGCAAAACAATGTTCAAGAAACTAATGATACATCTCTAAAAAACAATATTGGAACACATAAATTAATGTTGCCTAAAAATAAAGTAAAAAACAATAAACATAATAAAACAAATAACACCAATAAAAAGCTTATACCTAGTTTAACTTTTACAATTCCGCAGATCAAAGAAACGGAAATAAAAAAGAATAAAAAGCAAAATAATATTGGGCATAAGCAAAAAAATAAAAATTCAGAAAAAAACAAAACCGTTAAACAAAAACCTAAAATTATTGTAATGCCGGTAATACGGGAAGAAAAAATAAATGTAAAAGATTTAATCAAATCATTTAACGCCGAACCTAAATATGACACCGCAATAATTGTTTCAAAATACTTTTTTAATAAAAATGATTTCAGTAATGCAAAACTGTGGGCTTTAAAGGCAAACAACATTAATCCGTCAAAATATCAAAGCTGGAAAATGTTTGCTAGGATTTTGCTTAAAAAAAATGATAAAATTCATGCCAGGGAAGTTTTAAAAACATATTTAAGCGATTACGGTGATAATGATGAAATTAAAAAATTATTAAGGAGTATAGATGAATGATAAAATATTGCAACAGATAAAATCACTTCCGCCTTTGCCAAAGAGTGTATTGGAAATTCAAAGAATTACGAATGACCCCGATTCTTCAATCGGTGACTTGATAAAAATAGTAAAAGAAGACCCTATGCTCACCGCAAATCTTCTTAAAGCCGCCAATTCACCTTTATACGGTTTTACCAAACAGATTAAAAATGTTGATCAGGCTGTTTCTCTATTTGGAATGTCCACCGTAAAAGGATTTGCAATATCTTTTGCGATAAGAAATTCAATTAAATTTGATTTGAGTGCATATGGTGTAAGTGAATCAGGCTTTCATAATGTGGCATCAAAAAGAAACGCAATTGCAATCAACTGGTTTAAAAGAGATAGAAAAAAATTGGATATTTTGGCAACAAACTCATTTTTGATTGATTTGGGGGCGGTTGTTATTTCACTGGTATTGAACAATGATGCAAAAAGCGAAAGTTTTAAAAGCAGACTTCAAAGCGGAGAGAATAGGGAAATGCTGGAAAAAGAATTTGTAGGCGAAACTACTACTGAAATTACCGCTGAAATATTTAAACATTGGAATTTCAGTGAAGATTTGATTGTGTCTATGCAAAATATTGATTCTCCAAAAGGGGAATATAAAACCGAAAGTGCGGCATTAAATGTTTTAAAAACATTAATAGAAATGACTTCACCTATGAGCGAGGAAAATATAAAAAAAGCTTTTGAAATTGCGAAAAATTTTGAATTGGATGTTGATGCATTGGAAACGGCTCTTGAACTTACTAAAGGATAATATTGAAAGAATTTGCTTATAAACTTGTTCGGGGTATAGCCTCAAAGGATATACCCAGAGATAAAAGGGATTTGGTTAATGACCTGATCTCTTTAAAAATTCTAACCTCATCTAAAACAATTAAATTAAAATCCAGATACAGAATAGGAAAAATTGATTTAACAAGAAAAGGTTTTGGATTTTTAATACCGCTTGGAGTTAAAGAAAAAGATTATTTAATAGAAAACGAACATTTGAACGGTGCCGGAAACGGTGATCTGGTTGTAGCTGAAAAAATTTTGGGCAGAGGAAGGCCGAAAGCCAAAGTTGTTTATCTGCTGGATAAAGCTTTCAGTGTCAGTGTTGTGTATTTGAGCTTTGAATATAAAAACGGTAAAAATGTGCCTGTTTTAAAAAATATTAAAACAGATACCGAGATTTTTGTGGATGAAAAAAAATCTTCATTAAAAAAACTTCCGGACGGTGCGGTTTTTAAGATAGATAATTATACAAATAAAATTGTTGAAGTGCTTGGTGTGTTGGATGATCCGTGGATAGATGAAAAAATCTCCCTTGCTTTGTATAACAAAAAAGAGGAGTTTAGCAAAAAAGCCATTCAGGAAGCAAAAGCTTTTGGGGACTATGTAGATAAAGAGCTTTATCCTCAAAGAAAAGATTTGACGCATCTTTCTTTTTGCACTATTGATCCTCCGAGTGCAAAAGACCATGATGATGCAGTGTATTACGATAAAGACAACAATGAACTTTATGTTGCAATTGCCGATGTGAGCGAATATGTTTTTTTGAACGGTAATATTGACAAAGAAGCAAAAGAAAGAGGATTCAGTATATATTTTCCCCATAAATCAATTCCTATGCTTCCAAGGGAACTCAGTGAAAATATGTGTTCGTTGAAAGAGAATGAAGAAAGACTTGCTTTTGTTTTCAAAATTCAGCTTAATGAAAAAAATGAAGTAATAAAACAGGAACTTTTTGATGCGGTAATAGAGTCTAAAAGAAAATATTCATATGACAGAATTGACGAATTTTTAGACGGAAAATTTATAAACACAGATGAAACCGATGAAAAAATACTGCATTGGCTTATACCGTTATGGGAAAAAATAAAAAAAATAAGAACAAAAAGATTGAAAACAGGGCTTGATTTCAGCAGTGATGAAATTAAAATGACCCTTAATGATGAAGGAATGATTGAAAGAATAGAAATTGAAGCCGAAACTGCTTCGCATAAGCTTATAGAAGACTGTATGCTGTTGGCAAATAAGGCGGCGGCTGATATGATTGATTTTGGTATATTCAGGGTTCATGAAAAACCCTCTTCAAACAGTATAGATGAGCTGTATGAAAGTCTTAATGCCCTTGGAATAAATATAGACACCGAAGAAAAAGATTTTGTAAAAGTTGTCCGTGATATTCAAAAACAGGCTAAAATGATGAGAATTGAAAAGGAAGTTGACAAATTAATAATTCGTTCCCAGCAGCAGGCCAGATATGATGCTAAAAACATAGGCCATTATGCTTTGGGATTTGAAAAATACACACATTTCACTTCACCTATCAGAAGATATTCGGATCTTACACTCCATAGACTTTTAAAAGCCGTATTAAAAAACGATAAAAAAGAGGTGGATTTTATTTTAAGAAACATCGAAGGGCTGGTTGTCAAAATCAGCGAACTTGAAAGAGAAGCTATGAAAGTTGAGTGGGATTTTTATGACAGAAAATATGCAAGATATGCAAAAAAACATCTAAACAATGTATATGCTGGAATAATAGCAGACAGTGATGTGCCTTCGATAGCCAAAATTACAGAAGATCTGCTTTTTGGGGCGAGAGTGTTTCTTAAAGACAGAAAAAAATATACACTCTTTGAAAAAGTAAATATAGAAATAATAAGTTCAAGCATAGCCACAGCCAAAATTAAAGGAAGAGTGGTCGGGAGAAGAGAAGAAGGGTGAAAATGGTGAAAGTGTGAAAGTGAGCGGAGCGAATCCGGCCGCTTGAAAAGCGATGGGATGAAAATGGTGTTCCAGGTGTTTAGTTCACAGTTTTCAGTTATCAGGATTACACGGTATCCGACACTATTAACTTTAAAAACCACAAAAATCCTAATAATCTCAATAACCTAAACTAACTTCAACAACCCCAGTAACCAATATATAAAATAAAAAAAGAATGGATTAAAAGCTGTAATCCATTCCGAAAGCCATTAGTAAGGCTCCTCCGTCTTTAAACGTTCCCTGAGCAATAGGGTTACCCCGAGAATCTTTTATAATAGCATTTCTTTCTTTTTGTTTTGTATATAGAATTGAAAATCCGAGGCGCATTCTGTCATCAATTTTGTATTTAACACCCCCTGAGAATATATGTTTGTTGCTGTCAGGAAGGCTGAAATCAATTGTAGAATTGGGAACAGGTGTGTTATCATAAGCGTATCCGAGCATTGCTGTAAGTTTGTCTGTGCAGTGATGGGTGAGACCTACTCGGTATGTGTTTACATCTTTCCAGTTTTTGTTTTTTGGTTTACCGAATATACCTTCAACATACGGATTGCTGAAATCAAAATTCAAATTTTTATATTTAGACCAGAATGTTCTTTCAAATACTACTTCAATAGTGGTTTTATCAAATGTTTTGGCAAATGCCACATTTAATGCGGCGGGGATAGGTAAGGTTACTTTTCCCTGAGTATTGAAAGATTCAATACCTGAACCGCCCACTAATGCTTTGTTATAATAACCGCTTGCATCTCCTTCAAGTTTTAAATCGATTTTTGATCTGTATGTCAATGCGCATTTGATGTCTCTTTGATCGTTTTGATAAGATAAAGCGGCGTTCCATCCGTAATCCCAGGACGTTCCGTTTAAATACTGGGAATAAAGTCCGGCTTTCATTGCGTTTGCCGTTCCTTCGCTTCTTACTGCCCTGAAACCGAAAGCCAGTCCTATGTTATTATTGAGTTTATGTGCAATTGTCGGATTAATTTCTACTGTTTTTAAAGTAAATTCCTGTGCAGTTGCTTTTGGTGTTACGTCATCCCATCTTTTTGAAAGTCCCGCCGGAGTTGTTATAGATATACCCCATCTCCATCCACTTAGATCCTTAGATGAAAAATGAAACTGAGGAATAACAAAATCTTCTTTCCTTGTTTCATAGCTATCGCCTGTGGAACTTTCAAATTTTACCGGATATAAGTGTATATATGAAATAAGAAGCTCAAATGAGTTTTTATCTTCGTTGAACACCATATTTGCAGGGTTGTAATAGTTTGCATCCGCACCGTTTGCATTTGCAACGTTTGCAGCGCTTAAAGCCATTCCGCTTAAAGACTGTTCCGGAATTTTGTAACCGTTTGCAAAAAGCATTGAGGCTGTGATAACCGATAAAACAATTGCTTTTTTCATTTTTTCTCCTTTATGTTTATAGTATAATTTTACTAAAAAAGGTCAAAATGTATAAAAAAGATTTTGATAAATTGCCTAAAATACCCAATTACTGTGTATTTTTCGGAAATAATTTATATTTAAAAGAGTATGAAGAAAAAATTATAAAGAAATTTGAAAATGAAAATATTTTAAAACTCTATTTTGACGAATATGATTTTGAAAGGGCTAAAACACATTTAAGCGAAGCGTCTCTTTTCGGCGGAACAAATGTTTTGGTTATAAAACATAATAAAACACCTCCCGGAATTGAAAAACTGATAAAACTCACGAAAGGGAGCTATCTTTTTTTCTTTTATTACGGAAATAAAAAACCTGAAAAATTCGGCAAAAACTTTGTAAGGTTTTTTGAACCAAAGCTTAGGGAGCTTATGGAAATGATAAATTATTATGCTAAGGAATTAAATCTTGAAATAACACATGAGGCAAAATTGTATCTTGCAAATTCACTTGAAGGTGCATTTATTAAAAAAGAGCTTGAAAAACTTTCAAATTACAGTTCCTCTATCAGCGTTGATGATGTAAAACAACTGGTTTTTGAATATAAAGAGGAAAGTTTTGAGGAGCTGTTTGATATGATGTTGACAGGCAAAGATTTTTATGACAATCTGGAACAGTTTTTGGAAACGAATGATTATAAAAGAGTGATACCGGCTTTGATTAAGTACCTTGGAAAACTTTATACTTATAATCTGTATATAAAAAAAACAGGGACGTCTTCGCTGGAAGGACTTTTGGGGTATAAATTGCCTTTTGATGTTAACAAAAAGAAGGTTGAACTGGCTGTCAGGCTTAAAGAAAAGCAGTATTATGAACTTTTGAAGTTTCTTTTAGAAAAAGAGCTGGAAATGAGAAGTTCCGATAAAAATAAAGAAGCTGTTTTTTGGGAAGTTATGAGTTATATGAAACTGTTTAACTCTTTTTAAATATATTTTTAAGTTTTTGAGCGGCTTTTGTAAGACCTAGTTTCATTCCTGCAAATCTCATCATTTTTGCCATCTGTTTATATTTGTCTTTGTCGTAACAGGTATTGGGACATTTTCTGCATCTGGGCTTTGGATCGTGAGGACACTCTTTCAGTCTTTGGAGTGCATATCCGAATAAATCATGACATTCTTCACACAGTTTCGGTTCAAGTGTGTATTGTTGGTTTTTGTAGTTTATTTCATAAAGTTTTTTGTATCTGTTTGTGTGTTTTTCTTTACAGTAAATGGTGAAAAATTTTGCAAGAGTGTCTGTTTCGGTTTTAAATTTTTCATTTGTCATTTAGAACCTTTTTATTTCAATCCAGTAATCTGTATCTTTGTTTTCTTCGTTAAACTTTTTCATAATATGAACTGTTTCATAGCATATTTCCATTATTGAAGGCGGGGTTGTTTCAAAAGCGATTAGTGCCACTTTGTGATCAATATGTTTTTTATTTAGCATAAAAGTTCTGCTTATGAGACTTGTCAGTCTGCTCCCGAACTGTATAGCCGATTTGCATTCAGTGTTTTGAAGAATTAATATGTAATGGTTCTTGGAATATGGAATTTTTAAAAAAATATCAGTTTTCCTTATGTTTGAAAGAGTTTCTTTTATACTTTTTTCGGAAGCTTTTATTACCATTAGGGTATATTTGACATTTTTGCTGTTGTATAAATAGTTTAGGGCATCAATGTATTTAGAAAGTCTGTTTTGCAGGGAAATTAAAATTTTAAATTCTTTTTTATCAAATAAAAATTGATCTAGTTCTTGATTTTTTCTCTGTTTCATAATCTTCCCTTGTAATTTTGTCTTATTGCATCATAAAGAATAATACCACAACTAACGGCTAAATTTAAACTTCTTCCGTTTTTTGTCATAGGAATTGTTATACGGTTTTCTTTAAATCTGTTTAAAATTTTTTCATCAATACCTTTTGTCTCGCTTCCGAATATAATATAATCACCTTCTTGAAATTCAGCTTCAAAATAAGGTCTGTTTGTTTTGGTAGTGGCAAAAAAACATCGTTTGGTGTTTACGCTGTTTAAAAATTCGGAAGTGTTTTCCCATATTGTTAAATCAAGATTTTTCCAATAGTCCAGTCCCGCTCTTTTAACGGCTTTTTCGGTTATATCAAATCCGATAGGCTTGACAATGTGAAGTTTTGCACCCGCATTTACGCAGAGTCTGCCTATATTTCCAGTGTTCGGGGGAATTTGGGGATTAAAAAGGACTATATTAAACATTTTTTGACCTTTTGATTAAATGTTCTAATATTTTTGCAGCAGATTTGGCATTTTTAAAAAAGATATTGCGTAATCTGTCTTTTATTATTTGGTATTTTACTTCTTCTTTATTTGTTTTTTCTTCTTTGAACCTTTCATCCACTTTTACCCTTTTTTACTTTTATAATATTATTGTTTTATTTGCATATACGAATATTCTGTCTTCAATGGCTTTTTTAATGGCTCTGCTTAGGACTATTTTTTCTATGTCTCTTCCCTGTATTCTCATATCTTCCCAGTTCATTTCGTGGTTTACCCTGGTAATGTCCTGCTCTATAATCGGTCCGTCGTCGAGATTGTTGTTTACAAAATGCGCTGTGGCACCTACAATTTTCACACCTCTGTCGTAAGCCTGTTTATACGGGTTTGCACCTATAAACGCAGGAAGGAATGAATGGTGTATGTTTATGATTTTGTTCGGGAACTCTTCTACAAAGTTAGGCGTTAAAATTCTCATAAATTTTGCAAGGATTATAAAATCAGGATTTGTGGGTTTTATAATTTCAAGCATTTCGTTTTCGTGTTCAACCCGGCTTTTATCCTCAGCCGGAATATAGTAAAACGGAATGGAAAAATTTTCCACCAGGTCTTTGAGGTTTTCCCTGTTGGCTATTACGCCTGTTATTTCCACATCCAGATCCCCGGAATACTGTTTGATTAATATATCCCCCAGGGCATGAGCCTCTTTGGTGGCGAGTAAGAAAAGTTTTTTTTTGCGTTTTTTAAAAATTTCTATATTTGCACATGAAACTTCTTTCAGTATCTGCCCTTTAAGCTTTTCTTTGTCAACTTTTCCGGATATTAACGCACGGAAGAAAAATTTATTGTTTTCCTTGTCAACAAATTCCTGCTGAGTTTCTATATTGAAATCGTTTTCATATAAAACTTTTGAAATTTTGTAAACAAGCCCCTTTTTGTCATCACATTGGATCAAAAGAGTATATTTCATATATCACCTTTTTTTATAATAATTTTATCATAACTTTTGATTTCTTGAAGTATTGAAAGTCTTGGATTTTCAGGGTTTATGTATTTAGGTTTGTATTTTTTTTGCCATAAATTTTCCTGTTTTATCCATTTTTCGCAGCATTTTCCGTTTAAAATGCAAAAAGTTTTAAGGGGATATTTTAACGACAGGGCGTAAAGAAATCTGTTTGTGACAGTTTTAGGAAGTTTTTTGAATTTTATATCCCTTTTCAGGTTGTTTGTGAGATTTAACCGTTTTATAAGATATTCTGTTTTGATGCTTTTGTAATATTTTAAATGATAAAGAAAATAACTTTCAAGCGGGTTGTTTTTATATATTTTTGCTAAATGAAAAAATTCTTTTTTTGTAAAAGAGAGGTTTAAAACTTTTTTTGCAATACCGAGAGTTATAAAATAGTAAAACCCCATATAAAGATATTTGCTTTTAAACATTTTCTCAAATTCCGAAAATATTCTTTCTTTTGAAAGTTCCGACAGATTAAGACTTTGGCATAAGCGGACGGTTTTTGGTGAGATTTTAAATTTGAATCTTGCCGAAAACTGCATAGCCCTCAACACCCTTAACGGATCTTCTGTAAATGTTTTATCGTCAATATGGCGTATGAGCCTGTTTTTAATATCCTGAATTCCTCCCCAAAAATCCGTAATTTTACCGTTGTAAATATTTTTCATTAACGCATTCATTGTAAAATCTCGCCTTTTTGAGGCTGTTTTTTCGTTTTGTGTGGGAGTTACTTCAAAACCTTTATGTCCTTTTGCAGTTTTGGTTTCTGTGCGGGGCAGGGAAATATCGAAGTTTTTCCATTTATAAACAAAAAAGCTTTTTCCAACCCCTTTGGCACCGAGTTTTTGCATTAACTTATCAAAATTTTCCGGATTTATATCGTATACTTCAATATCAAACTCTTTTGATTTTATTCCGAGAATTTCATCACGCACACAGCCGCCGACAAGATAAACGCGGGAAGTTAGGGGAGCAAAAAAGTTTTTTAAAAATTCTAAATCTTCAAACTTTTCATTTTTCACTTTTAACTTTTCACTTTTGTGAGAGTTTTTCGTCAATTTTTACAAGAAGATATTCTAAAAAGTTAATTGTTATATCCAGTTTTATTTCAATATTGTCTGTATTTGGAGACTGCAAACCTTCAAAAAGGACGAGTATCCTTTCTTTTATATGTTTTAAAAATTCTTTATCACATTTTTCCGCATTTGACAAAGAGAGACTTTCTTCGTTTATTGCGCTGTCTTCAATTTCCTGGAGTGTTTCTAATATAGTGTTTTTTAAATCCATTGGAATCCTTAAAGTTCACTTAACCATTTTTCAAATTCATATCTGTTCAGCTGTGTTGTTTCGTTGAATTCTTTTAATTTTAACACGTTTACACCGTCAAAAATCTTTCTTTTTTTCAGTCTTTCTACGGCTTGTTTTATTTCCGGGTCATTTTCATGTTCTAACAGCTCTTCGTAAACTTCCAGGGCTTCTTGTTTGAATCCCTGGATTTCAAGAATTTGTGCGTATGTTTTTGTTTTAGTCAGCGGCATGATCTGCTATTAAACTTCCCATTTCGCTTGTTGTAACAACTTCTTTTGCGTCAAACGCGGCAAGGTCTTTTGTTCTGTAACCGTCTTGGAGGACTGTTTTAATTGCGTTTCTGATTTTTTCGGCAGCATTTGTTTCGTTTAGAAAATCAAGCATCATAGCGGCACTGAGTATGGTGGCTATCGGGTTTGCAATTCCCTGTCCCGCAATGTCCGGCGCACTTCCGTGGATAGGCTCGAAAAGTCCCACTTTTCCTCCGATACTGGCACTAGGTAAAAGGCCTATGCTTCCCACAATCATACTTGCTTCGTCGCTTAAAATATCACCGAATATGTTTCCTGTAAGAATAACGTCAAACTGTTTAGGGTTTCTTATAAGTTGCATTGCGGCATTGTCCACATACATATGTTCAAGCTCCACTTCCGGATAGCTTTTGGCAATTTCTTCCACAACTTCTCTCCAAAGTTCGCTTACTTCCAAAACATTTGCTTTGTCAACGGATGTGACTTTTTTATTTCTTTTCATGGCTTCTTCAAATGCGACTTTTGCAATTCTTGCGATTTCATCCCTGCTGTAAACCATTGTATTGTAGGCTTTATCGGTGTCTTTGTGTCTCGGTTCCCCGAAATATATTCCCCCTGTAAGCTCTCTTACCACTGTAAGGTCAACACCTTTGATGATTTCGGATTTTAAAGCCGAAGCGTTTATCATTTCGTCAAAAATAATAGCCGGTCTGATATTAGCAAAAAGCCCGAGTGCTTTTCTAAGTTTAAGAAGACCGCTTTCGGGGCGTTTTTCTTTTGGAAGCGTTTCCCATTTAGGACCGCCTATTGAACCGAAAAGAACCGCATCTGAATTTAAAGAGCCTTTTATTGTTTCATCCGGGCACGGATTGTCGAAAACGTCAACAGCCGCGCCTCCTAAAAGATATTCATTATATTCGAAATTAAAATTTTCTTTGCTGGCCACTGCGTCCAAAACCTTAATAGCCTCTTCTATTATTTCCGGACCGATACCGTCACCTTTTATAATGCCTATTTTATAGCTTTTCATTTGTTTTCCTTTAATGTTTCTTTGGCAAAGTTTATAAGTCCGCCCGCTCCTATTAATTCCTGCATAAAATCCGGAATCGGAGTAAATTTATATTCTTTTCCCGTATCAAAGTTATGAACGATACCGTTATCAAGGTCTATTTTTACAAGGTTGCCTTCATTTATTTCTTCGCTTTGCAGAAGTTCGAAAATAGGCAGACCCATATTGAAGCTGTTTCTGTAAAAAATTCTTGCAAAACTTTTTGCTATTACTGCGGCAATACCTGCGGCTTTTAATGCAATGGGTGCGTGTTCGCGGCTTGAACCGCTCCCGAAGTTGTATCCTGCGACTATAATGTCACCGGGTTGGACTTTTGACGGGAATTCCGGATCTGCGTCTTCCATTACATGTTTTGCGAGTTCATGGGGGTCGGAAGTGTTTAAATATCTGGCGGGAATTATTAAATCAGTATCTATATTGTCTCCGAATTTCCATACTTTTCCGGTAATGATATTCATAAAATTCCTTTTTTTAAGTGAATTTTATCAAAAATGAATATGAAAAGGAAATTTTATACAAATATTAGGGCATATGTAATTGATAATAAAATTATTTCCGGAATAAAAAATATCAGTGTTTTTTTTGCCAAATCTTTTGAAAAAAACGAAACGATAAAAAATTTTGTAACCGTATTGGCTATTGAAGCGTTTACTATTCCGATGCTTGCGGTTTTGAGTGCCAGTGATTTTTTGCTAAGCTCTCCCAGAGAAAGCGTTATTGCATCTACATCCGTAAATCCGGAAACAAATGATACGATGTAAATTCCGGCGTTTCCGAAGTGTTTATTGCTATATCCCACAAGCGCATATACAAAAGCAAAAAGCAGGGCGAATTTTATGGCTTCTATCAGCTCTAACGGGTTTTTTTCTATTTTTTTGATATTGGGTTTAATGTTTACAAGTGATTTTTTATAAAAATAATATGAAAACGCAATTCCATAAATAAACGCTAAGGAATATGGAACCAGTAAGTATTTTGCAAGAGAATCGTTTGTGATATATGCTTCTATTAAAACCCTTGCGGACATTAGAGTGTTGGCGATTGCAATTGCGGATGCATAGGTATAAAGGGATGTTTTTAAATCCTTATACATCGCCGAAAGAGACGCGGTTACGGCGGTCGAACTTATAAATCCTCCGGCGGCGGCGGTAAACAGTATTCCTTTTTTCTCTCCGAAAAATTTAATTCCCAGATATCCTACAAAAGAAAGTAATGATATAATAATAGCCATAAGCCATGTTTTATACGGATTAAAAAGTCCGAAAGAGTCGATTGTGTTATTTGGTAATACGGGAAGAAGTATAAAACTCATAACCATAAGCAGTGTTGCGGCGTTTAGCTCTTTTCTGGTGAGTTTTGTTTCGATGCTTTTCAGTTTTGTTTTAAGGTTTAGCGTAACTACGGTGACAACCGTTATGAATATTGCAAATTCCGTAAGCTTTAAATATACCATTATACCTACGATAAATGCGATTAAAGCGGCAAAGTTGGTTGTAGTGCCCTGGTCATTGAATTCATACGCTTTAAAAAAATACGCAATTAGTAAAATCGTTCCCAATATTATAAAAGCCGTAATCAAAAAATAATCTATTTCGCTATTAATAAAAGCGGCTAAAAATCCGAAAATTGAAATTAAAACAAACGTTCTGCTTCCGGCAAACCCTTCTTCTTTTTCTTCATAAAAAGAAATGCTTCTTTCCAATCCTATGATAAATCCTAACAGAGCGGTTATTAAAAAAGCTTTTAAAAATTCAATATCCATATCGTTTCCTTTCGATAATTATAATAAATTTTGATAAAATTATGCAAAAAAAGGATTCTTTTGAGAAAAGCCGTCGCATTTACAGGGCCTAGCAATTCAGGTAAAACCACATTAATTGAAAAAGTGGCGCAAAAACTTATAAGCTCATATAAACTTGCAATTATAAAAAACGATCCTTCCGACAAGGCTAAATTTGACACCGAAGGAAAAGACAGTTACAAGTTTTATCAAACGGGTGCCGAAGTAGTTGTAACATCACCGAGCAGAACGACATATTTTTCACACAGACAAAAATCGCTTGATGAAATAGTAAATATGGTTAACGATTTTGATATTTTACTTGTAGAAGGACTGAAATATCTTCCTTTACCGAGACTAGCTGTATTCAGAGGGGATGCGGATGAAAGTTATTTCAGATATATCAAAGCCGTGGCAATCGATGAAAGTGTGGATAAAAGTAAAATACCTTCAAATATAGAAATTCTGGATTTGAATAATGTTGACGAAATAATCGAGTGGGTTTTGAATAACGCTCAGGATATATAAAGGAGAAAATATGACCGAAATAATCAATTCAATTCAAAAAATAGCCGTAGAAATAAAAGACGCGATAAAAACAAAAGATACCGGAAAAGTCGAAACACAAAATTCAAGCGGGGACATTCAGGTAAAGCTTGATGTCATCAGCGATGAAATTGTTGAAAAATATCTTTTAAAAACTTCAAGCGTTATAGAAATAATAAGTGAAGAAAAAGAAGACGCGATGCCGGGCAACCCCAACGGAAAATATTTTGTGGCGTATGATCCTCTTGACGGAAGCAGTCTGATTGATGTGGATTTGAGCGTAGGAAGCATATTCGGGATATATAAAGGCGGATATAGCGGTGAAAACATAGTCGCCGCCGTATACGTGGTATACGGGCCGAGGGTTGAGCTGGTCGTTGCAAGAGATAATGTGGAACTTTTCAGGTTAAATGAAAAAACCGATGAGTTTGAATTTGTAAAAGAATTAAGGCTTGAAGAAAAAGGTAAAATTGTAGGACCGGGCGGGACACAGAAATATTGGTATGATTATCATAAAAAAATGATTGATGATTTTTTTAAAGACGGATACAGACTGAGATACAGCGGAGGAATGGTGCCTGATTTGCACCAGATTTTATTAAAAGGCGGAGGGCTTTTTGCATATCCGGGAGCGGAGGATAAACCGAAAGGCAAACTTAGAAAGTTGTTTGAGGTGTTTCCTTTTGCATATGTTTATAATAAAGCTGGAGGGCTTGCCGTTAACGGTAAAAAAGATTTGCTGGATCTCGATACGGACGGATACCATGATACAACACCTTGCTTTTTCGGAAGCAATTATGAAATTACAAGAGTTTTAAAAACATACGAAGGGGCAGACAAATGAGCGATAAATGTAAAACATATTATTTAACGACACCAATATATTATGTAAACGATATACCTCATATCGGACATGCGTATACAACTATTATAGCGGATATGGTTGCAAGATATGCAAGGCTTAAAGGGATTGATACGTTTTTTCTAACGGGAACCGATGAACATGGTCAGAAAATTGAAGAAGCGGCTAAAAAAAGAGGCAAAACAAGCAAAGAATATGCCGATGAAATAAGCGGTAAATTCAAAGCTTTATGGGACGAGTTTGAAATAAGTTATGACAAATTTATAAGAACGACAGACGAAGAGCACAAAAAAGGCGTTCAAAAAGCGTTTTTGGATATGTATAAAAAAGGCGATATTTATAAAGACTATTATGAGGGGCATTACTGTGTAAGCTGTGAAAGTTTTGTGGCTCCTTCTCAGCTGGTGAACGAAGAACTGTGTCCGGACTGCGGCAAACCTACAAGAATTATTAAAGAGGAAAGCTACTTTTTTAGACTTTCAAAATATCAGGACAGACTTCTTGAATGGTTTAAAAACAAAAAGCCTATTTTACCGGAGGCAAAAGCAAACGAGGTAATAAGGTTTGTGGAAGAGGGGCTAAAAGATCTTTCAATTACAAGAACATCTTTTGAATGGGGTGTAAAACTTCCTCCTGAAATTAACGATCCTAAACATGTTGTTTATGTATGGCTGGATGCTTTGTTTAACTATCTGACCGCACTCGGATACGGAAGTGAAAATGATGAGCTTGTAAAAGAATACTGGCCCGCAAAACTTCATATAGTCGGAAAAGATATTCTTAAATTCCATGCCGTTTACTGGCCCGCTTTTTTAATGAGTATCGGGTATGAGCTTCCAAAAGTTGTAGCGGCTCACGGCTGGTGGACAAGAGACGGCGAAAAGATGAGTAAAAGCAAAGGAAACGTAATCAATCCAAAAGACGTGGCCGATGCTTATGGACTTGAAAATTTCAGATACTTTATGCTCAGGGAAGTGCCGTTCGGAGCTGACGGGGATTTCAGCGAAAAAGCGCTTATTGACAGAATAAACAATGATCTGGGGAATGACCTAGGAAATCTTTTAAACAGAATTATAGGAATGGCGTATAAATATTTTGACGGAAAAGTAACAAGCACGGATGTTGAAAAATATTATGCAGATGAATTAAACGAAGCCAGGGGTATTGTCAGACATCTGGAAGAAACATATCTTTGGAAAATGCAGATTCATAAATATCTTGAAGAATTGTGGAAAGTTCTGGCAACAGGAAATAAAGCAATAGATGTGCATAAGCCTTGGGAGCTTATGAAAAACGGAGAAGAGGAAAAAGCGGCCGCACTAATCGGTCTTATAGCAAATCTTCTTGCCATGGTGTGTGTAAATCTATATGCAGTTATGCCGAAGACAACCGAAAAAATAGCAAAATCCCTCGGATTTAAAATAAATAAAGAGAGTTTTAAAGAGATTATGGAAGGTAAAATCCTTAATGATTTCGTTATAGAAAAAATTCCTCCGCTGTTTCCTAAAATTGAAGAGCCTTTAATGAAAAAACCGGAAATAAAAGAAGAAAAACCCCAAAATCTTATAACTATTGACGAATTTTTCAAAACGGAACTTAAAATAGGAAAAGTCGTAACGGCAGAAGAAGTTAAAAAATCTAAAAAACTTTTAAGGCTTGAAGTTGATCTGGGAGAAGGAAAACCTCGTCAGATAATAGCTGGGATCAAAGAATCTTATAAACCTGAGGATTTAATCGGAACATATGTTTGTGTGGTTGCAAATCTTAAACCGGCAAAACTTATGGGTATGATGAGCGAGGGTATGCTTCTTGGGGCAAAAGATGAAAACGGATTTAGTCTGTTAAGACCGGAACAGCCGAAAAAACCAGGAACGCCTGTGAAGTAGGGGAAAATGCTCAAAAAAGGGGGAAGAGATAGAAAAGAGAAAATGAAAAACAGAAGAAAAGAGGGGAGCGGGTGTTGTGGAAATATAGACAAATAAAATATAAAGGTCGGTTTTGAAAATTGAAACTCTTATAAATCTGGTGGGGGGAGAGCTTTTAAATTCTCCTTTTATCAGTGAAGTGACATCTTTTACCGATAGTGTTGATTCTGTTACAAGGGGAAGTTGTTTTTTTGTAACGGACGGAAACGATATTGAAAAAGCGGTTGAGAAAGGTGCTTATGCAATTGTTTCAACAGAATATGAAACCGTTACGGATGCTGAAATAGCATGGATAAAGGTGGCTTCTTTGCAAAAAACCGTTACCGATATATTTAGATACGAAAATTTGCAGACGACAGTTTATTACTGTGATGAAATAACGGAAGAAATTATTTCCAAAATGAAAGCCGACCCTAATATAATAATTTTGAAAAACCATCATGATTTGCTGGAATCTTTGAATTTAAACGATAAATATCTGATTACATCAAAAAGAGAATTCAGCGAACTTGCAAATACGGAAATTCTGCTTCCTCAAAATATAAATCTTGAAAAAAGAACACTTTTTATCAGCAGATATAAAACTGAAGAGATTAATCTTCCGTATGTTTACAAAGATGAATTCAGCAGGGCTGTTAAATTTTTTGAAGACAATAATTTAAAATATTCATTGGATTTTAAAATAGATAGGTTTAAACCTGTTTTTATCGATTATCTGTTCAGGGAAGCGGAATACGGTGAGAGTGAAAAAGTTTTAATAAAAGGTATTAAAAACGACAGATTCTTTTTTAGAGAGCTTAATTATTTGATAGAAAACACAAAACATGCAAAAACGGTTATTGTAAATGAAGAATCAAAAGAGCTTTTGAAAAAAGGATTTAATTTTGCAATGCTGGTTGATTTTGATGTGCCGGTAAGTAAAGAATATGCGGAGGAGGGGCTTTTTGATTAAGATAAATAAAATAAACACCCTTGGAAAAGGTAAGTTTTTAGGGTTGAAAGAAGTATTTTTTGATTATTTTGGAAAAAGGAGAAGATGGGAGGTGTGTTCTTCCCATAACAGTGTGTCGATTTTAATATACGACAGGGATTTGGATGCTCTTATAATGGTAAAACAGTTCAGACTTCCCGTATTTATGAAAAACAGTGACGGTTATACGTTGGAGCTTTGTGCCGGGCTTTGCGATAAGGATAAGCCGAATATAGATATTGCAAAAGAAGAGGTTTTTGAAGAATGCGGATATGACGTTGATGTTAAAAATATTAAAAGAATAACTTCTACTTGGGCAAGTGTCGGCAGCAGTGCCGCAATGCAGGAAATATTTTATGTTGAAGTTAATCAAGATATGAAAGTAAGTGAAGGCGGCGGAATTGATGATGAGGATATTGAAATTGTTAAAATTTCGCCTGATAAAGTATATGAAACAATATTTGATGAAAATATAGTGCTTACCCCCGGTGCTAAATTTGCCATGCTTTGGTGGATACACAATAAAATGAAAAGTGGAAAATGAAAAATCTTAACAATCTTAAAAACCTTAATAACTTTAATAACCAATACACAAATTACTAATATACTAAAAGGAAAATTATGAAACATATATTCAGGGAATACGATATAAGAGGAATTTTTGAAAAAGATTTAACGGAAGATATAGTAAAAAAAATAGGTTATTTTTTAGGCAAAAAGATTAACGGAGAATATGTCTTTGTAAGTTTTGATGCAAGGAAGCATTCTCCTGTTTTGCACGATTGGCTTGTAAGTGGACTTAATAAAGCCTCCAAAAAAGCGATAAGCGGGGGGATGCTTCCGACGGGTGCAAATTATTTTGCCAATTTCAGGCCTTTATGTATTGAAGGTGTGGGTAGAATAAATATAGGAGGAAGCATTCAGATTACAGGTTCTCATAATCCCCCTGAGTACAACGGCTTTAAAATAACGCTCAATCAGGCTCCGTTTTACGGAAAACAGATATATGCCCTGGGAGATGAAATATTAAACAGCGATATCACAATAGAAGACAACAGCGGTGCAATCATATATGATTTAAAAAGCGATTATGTGGATTATATATCAAATCAGTTTTCCCATCTTAAAGATCTGGATTTAAATGCGGTGTTTGACTGTGGTAACGGAGTTGCCGGTGTGGTTCTAAGAGATATACTTGAAAAAATAGGTATTAAAAATTACGAAATTATTTTTGAAGAGCCTGACGGAACGTTTCCGAATCACCATCCCGATCCTACCGAAGAAGAAAATTTAAAAGACGTATATAATGCTCTTAAAAGAAAAAAATATGCATTTGCATTTGACGGTGATGCGGACAGGATTGCGTTTTTGGATCAAAAGTATAACTATAAAGGCGATATACTGGCATACTTTTTTGCGAAAAATATGCATAATCCTTGTGTTATAAGCGAAGTAAAAGCCACTCAGGTTATGTATGACGAAATTAATAAATTCGGACGTGCTATAATGTATAAAACGGGGCACAGCAACCTTAAAACTTTACTTAAAAAAGAAAACTGCGACTTGGCGGCAGAAGTGAGCGGACATATATTTTTTAATGACAGATATTTTGGAATAGACGATGCTGTATATGTGGCACTTAGGATAATGGAGCTGATAAAAGAAGGGTTTGATTTTGCCGGTGAATATGAAAATCTTCCGAAAGTTTACAATACCGATGAATTGAAAATTAAAACAACTGAAGATAAGAAATTTAAAATAATTGATCAATTAAAAAGTCATCTGAATGAAAACAAAGATGCATTAAAAATTAAAGAAATCGTGGATGTGGACGGAGTAAGGGTAATTTTTGAAAACGGATGGGGACTTATAAGGGCAAGTAACACCACACCTGTGCTTGTTACGAGGTTTGAAGCGAAAAATGAAGAAAATTTAAAGGAAATACAAAATAAACTTACAGAAGTGTTAAACAGGTTTTTATAGAGAGGGACGGGGTGAAAGTGTGAAAGTATAGTTTTCAGAATTGTCCGGTGTTTGACAATAAAAATTACAAACTCAAAAACTTTAAAAACCTCTAACTAACCCCAATCAGCCTCAATAACCAATAACTAATATATCAATAAACATTTATAACCTTGATTGACTTAGGCTCAATTTTATTGTATAATACTGCAATAAAAATCCATATATTGTATTATTCAAAGGAGTGAAGATGAGTAAAAGTTTATACGAAGTGCTTGGTGTAAATGAAAGTGCCACACAGGATGAAATCAAAAAAGCATATAGAAAACTTGCGAGAAAATATCATCCGGATATTTGTAAAAAACCCGAATGTGAAGAAAAATTTAAAGAAATAAATACTGCCTATGAAATACTGGGTGATGAGGAAAAGCGTAAGCAGTATGATCATATGGGTGATAGTATGTTCAATGGGCAAAATTTCCAGGATTTTTACAGGCAGCATAAAGATGTGGATCTTGAAGATATACTTTCTCAAATTTTCGGAGGAGGTTTTTCCAGAAGTTCCGGAGGCGGATTCAGAGGGTTCGGTTTTGACGGATTCGGTGGTTTTGGTAAAGGTTTTGCTCCGGATTTGGATATACATGCAAAAATTCAGATACCTTTTGATTTGGCTATGAAAGGCGGTGTTTATACTATAAATTTAAATGGCGAGAGTGTAAAGGTTAAAATCCCGGAAGGTTTGAAAACAGGACAGAAGCTTAGAGTTAGAGGAAAGGGAAAAGCGCTTAAAGGGGAGCGTGGGAATTTAATTTTAGAAGTGGAAGTTACCCCAAGTCCGGAATGGGAAAGAAGGGGCGATGATTTATATAAAAAGGTTGAAGTGCCTTTAAAAACTATGATGTTCGGCGGTAAAGTTAATGTAGATACTTTTAAGGGTGCCGTTAATGTAAAAGTGCCTAAAAACTCAAAATGCTGTCAAAAACTAAGGGTAAAAGGCTATGGGGTTAAAAACGGAAATTTATATCTTGAATTAAGGCCTAAACTTCCAAAAATTGAAGAACTTGATGAAAATCTGGTAAAATTAATGGAAGAAAAACTACCTGGTTAATTGAAAATTGAGAATGAAGAATTGAGAATTAAATGAAAAATTATTCAATGAAAAAAATTAGGATTTAGAAAATATCCAAAATTAAAAAAAAGCTTTAAGCTTTGCGCTTTTAGCTTTAAGCTTATACTAAAAGGAGGTGAACTATGTATAGTTATGATGAGCCGGTATATTTGATAAGTGTGGTGAGTAAAATATTAAATATCCATCCGCAGACATTAAGACAGTATGAGAGAGAAGGGCTTATCAAGCCCAGCAGGACGGAAGGAAAAATGAGACTGTATTCCCAAAGGGATATTGACAGACTTAAATTAATTCTTTCGCTTGTCCGGGATTTAGGTGTTAATCTTGCAGGAGTGGAAATAATTTTACAGCTTAAAGAAGAGATAGAATCTTTACAGAGAGAAGTTGAAAATGTAAAAAAACAGCAAGGACAAATCCCGAGAAACAGAAGTGTTGTAATAAAAAAAGAAAACTATCAGCTTATATTGATTTCCCAGCAGGAAGGCTAAAATAAATTAAACGGCAGTGTAACCGCCCTTTTGAACAGATTAAACGGTGTCATCAGTATTTCTTTTCCAAGGTCTTTTTCAACTTTTGGATTTGATAAATTCCCTTTAACCACCATTTTGATATCAATACTTCCGTCTTTACCGAAAAGCAGATAACTGACGCCCTTACCTACAATAGGAATATCTTTTATTTTCATTTTTATGTTTGCCTGAACTTTTATGAAGATATAATTTTTATTAAAATCAACGTATCCTTTGGCAAACAGATCCATGGTTCTGCCTATGATTTTTGCGTCTTTAATATAAAGAATTTTTTTATATAAAAGATAATTTATATAACCTTTTTTAATTTTAAACCCTTTTGATGAAAAATTAAGAGAAGAAAATGAAAGAATGGAGGGAATTGTGTTGATAAATGCTATTATATTGTTTAAAGTTTTCATTTTTTCGATAACTGCATGGTTTATATAAATTTTACCGGTATAAAAATCATCGGGAGATTTTATTAGAACAAAATCAGTATCAATTAAACTGAAAAAGCTGAAATTAGGTAAAAACGCTTTAAATTCTTCGTTTGAAAAATTTTTACCTTCTAAAAGCAGATAATTATTTTTCGTATATCCTTTAACGGATGATTTTTTATAAACGGAATTAAATGTTGTTTTTTTTGGGTCGTAATGCAAGTTTGCATGTTCGGATAGAAATTTATGCGTTTTATAAATAATGTTTGAATTAACGGTAGATATGTCTATAGTGTAAGACGTGTCTGAATCTTTGGAATTTTTATCATTTAAGAGTTTTTCCAACGGGTAAAGGTTTATGTCCAGAGTGTTAAGATTCATTTTTATTTTACTGTTTATTATTGTAGTATGAATTTTTTTGTTTGAAATGTCAATGTTATCTCCTACTTTTATATATAAGAACATACGCTTTATCAGGTCTTTACTATCGACAGGAGTGTTTGAATGCTTAAAAAACAGAGGGTGTTTAAATAAAAAATAAGTAATTATTTTAGTTGTTTTTCCTAATCTTACAAGCATTATACCGTCTTTTACAATCGGATCAAACGGTGTAAAAGGAAGCAGTGGTTTTAAAGGATTGATTATTAACTGGTTTCGGTTAAAATCTATAAAGAGGTTTGAATTTCTGGCGTGCAATTTGCCGCTGTCGAAGTTTATATAGATATTTTCCTTAAAGCTTTTTAAATTTATTATTTTTTTTATTTTAAAATCGACTTTACCGTTCATAGTTAAATCGTTTTTTATAAAATCTATAAAACCTTTGCCGCTGTATTTTAGTTTGATATCTTCTGCCAAATCAAGTTTTGAATTATATGCATCAAACGTTAAATCGGTGTTTGTGATGTGAAGTTTTGCTTTCGGGACGGTTAAATTAAAATCAAAAAGTTTTAAAAGGGAATTATATGTTGAAATACAGATAGAAGATTCTATATCATTGTTGAGTTTAATGACGGTTTTAATGTGGTTTTTCCCTTTGATTTGAACGATAGGCACATCAATATCTAATAGTTTTTTAAGTATGTTTTTTATATTTCTGTCAAATAAACTGTTTGAATAAAAGATGATTTTATTGTCGGCATATTTTATATTGTAAGCTTTAATATTATTGTAAACCGCTTTTTTGGCCGAAGCGGTTTTACTTTTTATATTAATTTTCGTATCAGTCACTGTAGCGTTAAAATCATAAATTTTTCCGTAAATTTCAGGAATATGTATTACGCTCAGGTTTGCATCGGTTTTAGATGCTTTTAGATTGATATCTTTTGATACGATTTTAGCAGCTGATACTGTGTAATTTTTCTTTTTAATATCTGCGGTTGTGTTTAAGAGTGTTATATTAAAATCTTTTATTTTCGCGTAAATTTTCGGAATAAAAATTTCGGATAAATTCCCTCTGAGGTTATAGGCGTTTAAATTAAGAGTGGGTGAAAATAATAAAGCCGTTCCCATTATATAGGATAAACTGTTGTTTTTATAATTTAAAATGTTGTTTTTTAAAACGACGGTATTGTTATTGTCGGTAATTACTGTTTTTTTTGAAAAAAAGGCAATATCGTTTTTTGTTTTAACGCTGAGGTTGTTTTCAAATGATTTTATAGTATATTTGGTATATTGTGCTGAAATTTCAGGCGAATTTATGGTTGTTAAGGCGTTTTTTAAATTATATGAAATTTTGGGGGAGAGCAGTTGTATATTTTTAATATTTTGGTATTTAGGCAGGGTGATATTATCTGATTTTATTGTAAAAATATTGCCGGATAAAAGAAAAGAAAATTTTTTCGTGAAAATTTCCGTATTTAAATATTTTATGTTTCCTTTTGAAAAAGTACCTTCAAGCGGATAGGAAAGATTGTTTAAATCGATGTTTGATTTTGCATTTATATTACTTAAATCGATAAATATCGAATTGTCTTTGTAAATAAATTTATCGGCATTTAAGGTTATTTTTAAAAGATTGTTTTTAAATATGTCTATGTAAAAAGAGAGGGGAAGATTGTTATATTCGCCTTTTGCTTTAATAACTATTTTCCCGTTACTTTTATAAAAGTCGGCTTTTAAATGTTTCAAAACGTAATCGTATATTTTGATATGATCTAACGATAATGAGTTTTTGTTTAACACACCTGTTAAATTTACAATGTCCGAATATATTTTTACTTTATTATCTTTATAATCTATATTTTTTATGCTTATGTTTTTATATTGAATGTTGTGTAATGAAAGTTCTTTAAAAAATTTAAGTATTTTTACGGAACTTAAAGCAATTTTATATATATTTAACGGTTTTTTAGAAGTACTTTTTGAGGGATGTATTTTAATGTCTTCTATTTTAAGTACAATTTTATTGTCGATTTTAAAAAATATTTTTTTAATGAATATGTTTTTTAATTTAATATCATATAAATATATACCTTTAAAAAGGGAAGCAAACAAAATGGATAAAAAAAGAATTGTCGTTAATATTATCGCTTTTATTGAATTTTTACTTATATGCATAATATTTATCCTTTTTTATCTTACAAGATATGTAAATACGCACAGGGTAATTTACATTCCATCAGGCAGTGTTAATTATACAATAAATTCATTGCAAAAAAGAGGGTATAACGTAGGAATTATAGATAAATTTTTCTTATATTTTATAGGTTCTCCCCAGGCGGGATGGATAGATTTAAAAAACGGAAAATTAACAAAACTGGATTTTTTATATAAACTGACAACATCAAAAGCCGCACTTGCAAAAGTTACGATTATTCCGGGAGAAACTACTTATTATGTATATAAAATCCTTGAAAACAGGCTGAAACTTTCAAATGTAAACTGCGGTTTTGACGAAGGTTTTTTAAAACCGGATACCTATTTTCTTCCGATAGGTATGAAAAAGGAAAGAATCTGTGCATATCTTTACCGGAAATCATTAAAATATCATAAAGAAATATGTAAAAAGATTTTTGGAAAGTTTGAATATGAGAAGTATAAAAAGTATTTAATAATCGCTTCGATAATACAAAAAGAAGCGGCAAATGTAGCTGAGATGAAAAAAATCAGCTCCGTTATATACAATAGACTTAAAAAACATATGAAATTACAGATGGACGGGAGTTTGAATTACGGTGAATATTCGCATAAAAAAGTAACACCGCAAAGAATAAAAAATGATATAAGCCGTTATAATACATATAAATATTATGGACTGCCCAAAAAACCTGTCTGCATTCCAAGCCGAGAAGCAATTATTGCGGCTATTTTTCCGCAACATTCAAAATATCTCTATTTTTTTAAATGTGGGAAAAAACATTTGTTTGCCGCCACTTATAAACGGCATTTAAGAAATATAAAAAAGTGTAAACAGCGGTAAAATGGAGTGAAAGAGGGTGAAAAAGGGTGACGGGAGAAAATCAATTTTCCTATGATCAGACGGATTTTTTATTGTCCGTCGCAAATTTTTTATTAATTTCCATTTACCATTTACCATTTACCATTTACCATTTACCATTTACCATTTACCATTTACCATTTACCATTTACCATTTACCATTTACCATTTACCATTTACCATTTACCATTTACCATTTTCCTCTTTTCACTTCCTTGTCTTTTAGTTACACTTCGTAACACACTTATCGTTTTTTCTTTTTTTTTATGTTACTTTTTGTATAAAAACTGATAAAATTTAAAATAAAAAATAAAAGGAGTTTTAATGAAGCCTACAATTGTATGGACAAAAATCGATGAGGCGCCTTATCTGGCAACATTCAGTTTACTGCCGATAGTGGAAGCTTTTACAAAAGACGCAAATGTAAATATCGAACTTAGGGATATTTCACTTGCCGGAAGGGTTTTGGCTGAATTCAGCGATATGCTGCCTGAAAATTTAAGACAGAGTGATGAACTTGCATATCTTGGCGAGCTGGTAAACAAACCGGAGGCAAACGTAATCAAACTTCCTAATATTTCAGCTTCTGTTCCACAGTTGGTTGCGGCTGTTAAAGAACTTCAGTCTCAGGGATATCCTCTGCCTGATTTTCCTGAAGAGCCTAAAAACGCAGAAGAGGAAAAAGTCAGACTTAAATATTTAAAATGTGTCGGCTCAAACGTGAATCCTGTTTTAAGACAGGGTAACTCTGACAGAAGACTTGCGGAGCCTGTAAAAGATTATGCAAAAATGCATCCTCACAGTATGAAATCTGTTGAGCCGACAAGCAAATCATATGTTGCGCATATGGACAGCAACGATTTTTATGAAAATGAAAAAAGTTTTACAGCACCTAGGGATATGAGTGTGAAATTTATTTTCGAAGACAAAAAAGGGAATAAAAAAGAGCTTAAAGAACTTGCGTTAACTGAGGGTGAGGTTTTCTCCGCATCATTTTTAAACAGAAAAGCATTAAAAGATTTTTATGCAAAAACAATTGAAGAAGCTAAGCAAAAAGATATTCTTTTCAGTCTTCACTTGAAAGCGACAATGATGAAAGTTAGTGATCCTGTAATGTTCGGTGACGCTATCAGGGTTTATTATAAAGAGCTTTTTGACAAATTCGGCAGTGAGCTTGAAGAAATCGGTTTTAATCCTAATAACGGACTTAGCGATTTGGAGGCGAAACTGAAAAAACTTCCTGCTGACAAACAAGAGGCGATAAAAGCCCTTTTAAAAGAAATTTATGCAGTAAAACCTAGACAATATATGGTTGACAGCGATAAAGGAGTTACGAATCTACACAAACCGAACGATGTAATTGTAGATGCGTCTATCCCGTCTGTTGTTAAAAACGGACTTAAAGGATGGGGGCCTGACGGGGAAGTTGAAGATTTGGTAATAACAGTGCCTGACAGAACGTATGCGACTATGTATAAAGAAGTTGTGGCTGATATTGTTAAACACGGGCAATTTGACCCTACAAAAATCGGAACTGTTCAAAATGTGGGTCTTATGGCAATGAAAGCTGAAGAATACGGAAGCCACGATAAAACATTTTTCCCTCCGGAGGACGGAAGAATTTATATAGAAGACGACAAAGGCAATGAAATTATGTCTCATGAAATGGATGCCGGAGATATTTACAGGGCATATATGGCAAAAGACATAGCCATTAAAGACTGGGTTAAACTTGCTGTTGAAAGAGCAAAAGAGAGTTCTCTTCCGATTGTATTCTGGCTTGACAGCAACAGGGCACATGACGCACAGCTTATCAGAAAAGTGGTAAAATATCTTGCTGATTATGATTTAAACGGTGTTGAGTATTATATAATGGCTCCTGAGCATGCTATGAAATTTACACTTCCTAGATTCAGAGCCGGACTTGGAACTATTTCCGTTACAGGAAATATTTTAAGAGATTATCTTACTGATCTTTTTCCTATTATTGAAGTCGGAACAAGTGCGAGAACATTATCAATCGTTCCACTGCTTGCAGGCGGAGGACTGTATGAGACAGGTGCGGGGGGAAGCGCTCCTAAACATGTTGAACAGTTTATTAAACAGGGACATTTAAGATGGGATTCGCTTGGAGAATTTCTGGCTCTTGCAGAATCTCTCAAACTTGCCAAAAAACAGGGCGGAAGCGAAGAGGTTACAACTATTGCCGATGCATTAAACAGAGCCGTAGGAAAATATCTGCAAAATGACAAAACACCAAAAAGAAAAGTCGGACAGCTTGACAACAGGGGAAGTCATTATTATCTGGCGACATACTGGGCTGAGGAGCTGGCAGAGTGCGGTGATTCGTCACTTGAAGCGAAATTTGCCCCTATTGCAAAAGAACTTAAAACAAATGAAGAAAAAATATTAAGTGAAATTGCGGCTGTTGAAGGTCAACCGGTTGATATTGAAGGATATTATCATCCAAATGAAGAAAAACTTTCAAAAGCTATGAGACCGAGTGCAACACTTAATAAAATCATTGATGCTTTAAGATAATCCCTTTTGGGGTTTTCTATTTTTAAAGGATAAAAATGTCAAACAAAGTATCAATTGTAGGTGCAGGGAATGTCGGAAGTATTGTTGCGTATTCTCTGGCAATGCAAGGGCTTGCTCATGAAATTATTTTAGTGGACAGGGATACGGACAGAGCAAAAGGAAAAGCTTTGGATATGTCTCATGCCGCAAGTGCCGTGAGAAGCCATTCCATTGTCCGAGCCGCAGAAAGCTATAAAGACGTCCGGGGAAGCAAGGTGGTAGTAATAACCGCAGGATTTCCAAGAAAGCCCGGAATGACAAGGGAAGATCTTCTTTTTAAAAATGCGGAAATTATGAGGGATGTTGTAAAACAGGTTGTTGAAGTTGCGCCCGATGCAATTTTGATTGTTGTTTCCAACCCTCTTGACGCTATGACTTATACCGCCCTTAAGGTGAGCGGTTTTTCTAAAAGCAGGGTAATAGGTATGGCCGGGATTTTGGACAGTGCAAGAATGGCTTATTTTATTTATGAAAAACTTAGATATGGGGCCGGACAGATTAGAGCAAGCGTAATAGGAGGGCATGGAGACTTTATGGTGCCTTTGCCTAAATATTCAACTGTTGCAGGTGTTCCTTTGAGTGATCTTTTAACTCAGAAGGAAATTGACGAGGTTGTGGAAAGGACAAAAAAAGCCGGTGCTGAAATTGTAGGATATCTTAAAACCGGAAGTGCATATTTTGCACCAGGAAAATCGACTGCAATAATGGTTGAGGCTATTTTAAAAGATTCCAAGCAGATATTTTCATGTGCGGCATATCTTGACGGGGAATACGGTTATAAAGATGTTGTTAACGGTGTTCCGGTAATGATAGGTAAAGACGGTGCCGAAAAAGTAATTGAAGTTACGCTTGACCCTTGTGAAAAAGAGATGTTCAGAAAGAGTATAAGCTCCGTTGCTGAAATGATAGAGATTTTAAACAAAGACTTTTTAAAGGAAGTAAAATGAGAGTTGTAAAATATGACGATATTGTTAAATCTATAAGAGATATGATTGTATATTCAACTACGCATCTTGCCGAAGACATGCTTGAAGCACTTAAAAAAGCGGTAAAAGAAGAAAAAAGCGAAGTAAGCCGTGCAGTGTTGAATCAAATTCTTGAAAATGCACAAATTGCTGAAAAAGATTGGAAACCTTTATGTCAGGATACAGGTCTTGCGATTTATTTCGTAAAAGTCGGAGAAGATGTAAAGGTTGATGGCGGAACCCTTAAAGAGGCAATTTATGAAGGAACTAAAAAAGGTTATGAAGAAGGGTATCTGAGAGCTTCTACATGTGATTGTTTTACAAGGGCTAATTTAAAAGATAAAGCAGGATACAATCTTCCTCCTATTATATATTTCGATTTGGTTCCCGGTGATAAAATCGAAATAGAATATGCTGCAAAAGGTGGGGGAAGCGAGAATGTCAGCAGGGGAACCGTTTTAGCTCCTGCCCAGGGTAAACCGGGGATTAAAGAATTTGTTAAAAAAGTTGTAAGTGAAGCAGGTCCGAATCCTTGTCCTCCGCTTGTTGTAGGTGTCGGAATAGGCGGTTGTTTTGATATGGCGGCTGTAATGAGCAAACACGCTCTTTTCAGAAGCATAGGAACGCCTAATCCTGATCCTGAAATGGCTGAATTTGAAGCCGAGCTTAAAGAGGAGCTTAACAAACTCGGAATCGGAGCTATGGGTATGGGAGGAACTGAAACAGTTCTAGCAGTGCATATTGAAACATTTGAAAACAGAATGTGCCATATTGCGTCACTGCCGGTTTCAGTTAATATCCAGTGCCACAGTTCAAGACATTCACATATTACAATATAAAGGATAAAGAATGGCTGAATACAGATTAAAAACACCGCTTAATGACAGTGATGTGGAGCAGTTAAAAGCCGGGGATATAGTATATCTTACCGGTGTTATTTATACGGCGAGGGATGCCGCGCATAAAAAACTTGTTGATTTGATTAACGAAGGTAAAGAACTTCCTTTTGATGTAAAGGGAAGTGTAATTTATTTTGTAGGACCTACACCTCCGAAGCCCGGTGATCCTATCGGAAGCGCGGGGCCTACTACAAGTTACAGAATGGACAGTTATTCCCCTATACTGATTGAGCATGGACAAAAAGGCATGATCGGAAAAGGTAAAAGAAACGAAGCGGTAAAAGAAGCCTGTAAAAAATATAAGGCTGTTTATTTCGGTGCCACAGGAGGTGCCGGAGCCCTTCTTGCGCAAAGAATTAAAAAAGCGGAAGTAATTGCATATCCGGAACTCGGTCCCGAAGCGGTAAGAAGACTTGAAGTTGAGGATTTTCCTGTTGTTGTTGTAAACGACTGTTACGGGAACGACTTATACGAGCAGGGCAGAAAAAAGTGGGAGCAAAATAGTTAATAGTTGAAGGTTGATAGTTGATGGTGAAAAACTATCTGCTATTTGCCATATACCACACACTAATTTATAGAAAGGAGTATATATGAATATACATGAATATCAGGCAAAAGAAATATTTAAAAGTTACGGAGTGCCGACACCAAAAGGTATAGTGGCAAAGACACCTGACGAAGCTGTAAAAGCCGCTGAAAGCCTGGGAGGAAATCTTTGGGTGGTAAAAGCACAGATTCACGCCGGGGGAAGAGGACTCGGAGGCGGAGTTAAACTTGCCAAATCAATTGAAGAAGTTAGAGAACTTGCTTCTCAGATTCTCGGAATGACTCTTGTTACACATCAGACAGGACCTGAGGGGAAAGTTGTACATAAAGTTTATATAGAAGAGGGTGCAGATATAAAAGATGAGTTTTATCTTGGAATTGTATTAGATAGAGCAAAAGAAATGCCGGTAATTATGGCTTCGACAGAAGGCGGTATGGAAATAGAAAAAGTAGCTGAGGAAACACCTGAAAAAATCGTAAAAGTTGCAGTTGATCCGTCAATTGGATTTCAAGGTTTTCATGGAAGAGAACTTGTTTTCGGTCTTGGCATTACAGATAAAAACGAACAGAAAAAATTTATAGATTTTGCACAGAAACTTTTTAAAATTTATATGGATAAAGATGTCGAGTTAATAGAAATAAACCCGCTTATCAGAACCGGAAGTGGAGATTTCTTAGCACTTGACGCTAAAATGGGATTTGATGATTCAGCGCTTTACAGACATCCGGATATAGCTGATATGAGAGATATCACCGAAGAAGATCCTGCTGAAATGGAAGCCGCAGAGCATGGGTTAAGCTATGTTTCTCTTGACGGGGAAATCGGATGTATGGTTAACGGTGCTGGACTTGCAATGGGGACTATGGATACAATCAACTATGTAGGCGGAACACCTGCAAACTTCTTGGATGTGGGAGGTAAAGCCACAGCTGAAACCGTTGCAAAAGGGTTTGAGATTATTCTTAGAAATCCGAAGGTAAAATCAATATTTGTTAATATTTTCGGAGGAATTGTCCGATGTGACAGAATTGCAAACGGTATTTTGGAAGCTACAAAAATGGTAGATGTAAATGTTCCTGTTGTTGTCAGACTTGACGGAACAAATGCACCCGAAGCTGCAGAAATATTAAAAAATGCAAATATCAAAAATGTGATTGCGGCAGAAGATTTGCTTGACGGTGCCAAAAAAGCCGTAGCAGCTGCGAAAGGAGAGTTATAATGAGTATTTTGGTTAATAAGGATACAAAAGTAATAGTTCAGGGATTTACAGGTAAAGAAGGAACTTTTCACGCTGAACAGTGTATGGCATACGGAACGCAGATTGTAGGAGGTGTTACTCCGAATAAAGGCGGTATGACCCATCTTGGAAAACCTGTTTTTAATACGGTAAAAGAAGCTGTTGAAAATACCGGTGCAACAGTTAGTATGATATTTGTTCCGCCTGCATTTGTAGGTGATGCGGTAATGGAAGCGGCTGACGGTGGGATTGAACTTGCCGTGATTATTACGGAAGGTGCACCTGTGAAAGATATGATGTATGCAAAAGCATATGCAACAAAAAAAGGAATGAAAACAATAGGACCTAACTGTCCGGGAATTATTACTGCTGAGGAGTGTAAAATAGGAATTATGCCCGGTAATATTTTCAAAAAAGGCAATGTGGGACTTATTTCAAAATCGGGAACACTTACTTATGAGGGTGCAAACCAGGTGGTGAAAGAAGGATTCGGAATTACAACAGCTGTCGGTATCGGAGGAGATCCTATCATTGGTCTAAGCTATAAACAGCTTTTACCTATGTTCGAAGCAGATCCTGAAACCGAAGCAATCGTAATGATAGGAGAAATCGGAGGAGATCTTGAAATTCAGGCGGCAAAACTTATTAAAGAACAGATCACAAAACCTGTTGTGGCGTTTATTGCCGGTCAAACCGCTCCAAAAGGTAAAAGAATGGGGCATGCCGGAGCTATTGTAAGCGGCAGTGCCGGAACAGCGGCTGAAAAAATGGAAGCGCTTGAAAAAGCCGGGGTTTATGTTGTTAAATCTCCTGCCGAAATAGGCGTAACCGTTGCGAAAGCTCTTAAAGAGAAAAAATAATTCCGACCCCTTTCGGGTTCTTTATATGAACTTATTAGTGACAGACACTATAATGTAATTGGATGATTGTAACAGTCTCACTGTTTAATAAAAAAACATTATGATATTTGATAGTGCAAGTCGATAAAAATTCAATATGTAACATTTTTACACAAAAAAGATATCAGGGGAGTATATAGGCAGTTTTTGAATGTGAATTTTGGTATCATATAATACGTAAAGAAAAGAAAAAGGAGTTTAAATGGCATTAAATGTAGATTTTAAATTACCTGCTCCGGAAAATACACCGGTTTGGGTTGATGAAAATAAATGTAAAAGCTGTGAATTATGCGTTGATTTCTGTCCTACCGGCGTTTTGGAAATGGTTGCTGATCCTCATAATATTTTGGGACAGATGGTAAAAGTGACACATCCCGAATATTGTATAGGGTGTAGGGAATGTGAGCTCGAATGCCCTGATTTTTGTATATTTGTAGCTGAAAGAGATGAATTTAAATTTAAGAAACTTAATGAAGTTAAAAAGTTAAAAGGAGAAGACTAATGCCAAGAGAAATAGTAAGCACAGGAAACCAGCTGGCGGCAAAAGCGGCAATTGACGCCGGGTGTAGATTTTTCGGCGGATATCCAATTACGCCTTCAAGTGAAATAGCTCATGAAATGAGCAGATTGCTTCCGAAAGTGGGCGGACAGTTTATCCAGATGGAAGACGAAATTGCAGGTATTTCGGTGGCACTTGGGGCTAGTATGAGCGGTGTTAAGTCTATGACAAACACGTCAGGTCCTGGAATTTCGCTTAAATCAGAACAAATAGGTCTTGCATTTATTGCCGAAGTGCCTTTGGTAATTACAAACGTAATGAGGGGTGGTCCTTCAACAGGTCTTCCGACAAGGCCGCAACAGGGTGATATTCTTCAAGCACAGGCACCGACTCATGGTGATTATCAGTCAATTACTCTATGTGCAGGAAGTTTGGAAGAGTGCTATACCGAAACTGTCAGAGCGTTTAATTTGGCTGAGAGATTTATGACCCCTGTATTTGTGTTACTAGATGAAACACTTGGGCATATGGTAGGTAAAGCTGAAATTCCGGAACTTGAAGAAATACAAAAAAATATTGTAAAAAGAAGGGTATATGAGGGGGATCCGGCTGTATATAAACCGTATGATGTTCCTCAGGACGAACCTGCTGTTCTTAATCCTTTCTTTAAAGGTTATAGATATCATGTAACAGGTCTTCACCACGGTCCGACAGGATTTCCGACAGAAGATGCAAAACTGTGTCAGGATTTGATTGACAGACTGTTTAATAAAATTCTTGCTCACAAAGACGAATTTGAAAGTTATGAAGAATTTATGCTTGATGATGCGGATATTGCAGTAATTGCTTACGGAAGCGTTGCTCTTTCTGTAAAAGAAGCTATCAAAGAGCTTAGAAAAGAAGGTATTAAAGTAGGGCTTTTCAGACCTATTACCATGTGGCCGTCTCCGGAAGAAAAAATTGCAGAGGTGTGTAAAAAATTCGATAAAGTTTTGGTTACTGAAATGAATAAAGGTCAGTATATTAAGGAAATTGAAAGAGTAAGCGGCAGAAGAGATTTCGAAACCCTGTTTAAAGCAAACGGAAGAGCTATAAGCCCGTCTGAAATAAAAGCAAAATTAAAAGAAATGGTATAAGGAGAAACAATGGCATTTAATTATGATTACTATTTAAGAACTGACAAAATGCCGACACTGTGGTGTTGGGGATGTGGCGACGGAATTATTATGAAAGCCATGATCAGGGCTTTTGCAAAGCTTGGCTGGGATAAAAACGATATTTGTGTTGTATCGGGTATAGGATGTTCGGGAAGGCTTTCAAGTTATATTGATGCCAATACAGTTCATACGACACATGGAAGAACTGTTGCTTATGCAACGGGAGTTAAACTTGCAAATCCTGATAAACATGTTGTTGTGGTAGCGGGTGACGGTGACGGACTTGCAATTGGAGGTAACCATACGATTCACGGATGTAGAAGAAATATTGACTTGAATTTTATATTAATCGATAACTTTATTTACGGCCTTACAAACAGCCAAGTTTCGCCTACTACACCGAAAGGTGCATGGTCCGTTACAACTCAATATGGAAATATTGACCCAAGTTTTGACCCTGCCGAACTTGCAAAAGGTGCGGGAGCTACATTTATCGGTAGAGAATCAGTGGCGGAAGCTCAAAAACTTGAAAGACTTTTCGTAAAAGGATTTCAGCATAAAGGATTCAGTTTCTTTGATGTTCATTCAAACTGTCACGTAAACTTTGGTAGAAAAAATAAATTAGCAAACGCTAAGAAAAATATGGAGTGGATTGAAGGTAATCTGATGTCTAAAAGTAAATGGGACAAATTAACTCCTGAGGAACAGTATGATCTTAAAAAACAGGGTGTTAAACCTAGAGGAATATTGTATCAAGCACAAGAACCTGAATACTGTGAAGAGTATTATAAATTAATAGACAGAGTAAGGGGCAACTAATGAGAAAACAATTAAGATTTACAGGAGTCGGAGGGCAGGGTGTCCTTCTTGCCGGTGAAATTTTGGCAAGAGCTTATGTAAAAGCCGGCAAATATGGAATTCAGGTAGGAACATACACTTCTCAGGTAAGGGGAGGTCCTACTAAGGTTGATATTATTTTGGATGATGAGCAGATTTTATATCCTTATGCCGTTGACGGTGAAATTGATTTTATGCTAAGTGTTGCTGATAAATCATATCAACTTTTTAAAGACGGGGTAAAAGACGGTGGTATTATCGTATATGAACCGAATTTGGTTTATCCAAGCGATGAAGATAAAAAAAGATGGAATATGTATGCACTTGATGTAATTGCCATTGCAAAAGAAAAAGTCGGTAATGTTATTACCCAGTCTGTTGTAGCTCTTGCAATTGCAACAAAAATGAATGATCTTGATAAAGATTTGGTGTTTAATACAATGATTGAAACAGTTCCTGCAAAAGCTGTGGAAATAAATAAAAAAGCATTTGAATTTGGTTATCAAGCGGCAGAAGAAGCGTTAAAAAACGCTTAATTTCCGCCTTTTTACTAGTTAATAACCTTACACAAAAACATTTTTCTACCTCATAACTAATTTTATTCATGTTGAAGCTTTTGAACTTCTTTGTTGTAACTTTTGCAATATCTTTTTATTGTCTTCCTCTCTTGCAACTTTAATTTATTTTGATAAATTTTCCCTTGTATAATAAATTACCCAAACACCTTACACCAAAAAGGGTAAGAAAGTTTGGAAAATGATTGAAAATTTGATAAACAACGGATTGTGTTTGACGAGTTATTTACAACTCACAGTTAAGCGGTC